>ERZ1046148.844-NODE-844-length-16981-cov-6.791563_pt1 | contig 16981 bp, 3 predicted proteins | sample MGYA00383090_ERZ1046148 | MGnify/ENA primary metagenome ERZ1046148 (study PRJEB29581, sample SAMEA5548360) | metagenome | biome: marine; feature: coastal; material: water | depth 25 m | study: Short-term variability in the microbial, nano- and picoplankton dynamics... | reverse complement strand
CTCAGTTTCCTCACTCAAGGACATTTTCTAGTGTCCCTGATATAACTTCATCAACTATATACGGTAATCACATAAAACTTAGATATGATAATCCTAATGGATTTTCTTTTATGGAGCTAAGAAGAGATTCTTGGAATGCGGGAGCTGCTGTCGGAGTTCCTCCCGTTTCTGAAATAATATCTAGTATACCTATATCTCTAGGAATGAACGTTTTAGATGTTTTAGATAGAGCGGAAGCATCTTATTCTGATTCTGAGATATTGGATCTTGAAGAGCAAACCAATACTTATTCATCTGTAAGAAGAGCAAAATCTGTTAGATACTTTAACGAGAGACTTTACCTAATGAATATAGGGTATGACTCAAAAGACATTGATACTGATATTACCTTTTATGGTGGATCTAACTTCATATTCCCAACTATAGAGAATATGGGTAAGCCAGGACATAAGCACGTTTACAATGCAGCAATGTATAAATCAAATATGAGAGGTGAAAAGACTGGATTTGGTGTTGTACTATTCGATAAAGAAAATAATGCGTCATACGCAAAAGAAATAACGGGAGCAGAGAATTTTGAGTTCCCAAATAGAAGAGACGAGACTAGCACAGATACAAACAACACATCATACAAGGGTGTAGTAAGATGTGCAAACTCAGGAACGGATACGGGTAGTGGACCTGGAGTTCCCGGAACAACTGGAGAGGTTTCATATACTCACGAAGTTTTTGATGTTGCTAATGCTTTACCTAAAGAGGATTTATCTGGTACTGAGAGACTATACAACTACTCTACAGCTGGAAATGGTAGCGGAGACCCACAAAGGTCTTTTAGTCCTGTATCTCAAAACGATTCGGTAAACAAGTTAAAATATTTAGTTACATCTAAATGTGATACGGAGGATTTAGGCACTCCGACCGCAACACCTCAATATGATTATTCTCCTCCTGGATTTGGATTGGAGTATTTTTCACAGGGGGCAGCATTCAAGGGTATAGACACATATCCTAATTGGGCTGATGGATTTTCTGTAGTTCAAACAGATCCTGCTCAAAGAGTTGTAGCTCAAGGATTAGGCATGTATAGTTTAAGACCAGCTGAAGGAACTTTTGGATCAAACACAACAAAAGACCAAAGTCAGTTTTGGGCTTATTTTCCAGACCTTGAGTTATTGTATCCAGATATAGCTACCGACTTATTGAATGGTAATTTTTCATCTTACAAACTGCAACTTGTATCTCCTTTAGGTTATTTTACAGAGCCGTTTACATGGTTTAAAGCAGAGTTGGATAGAAGAAGGGAAGGTGTCGATATGTTGACCTATGCTAGAGTTCTTAGGGATAAATTTCGTGCTGGAGGAACGACTCCTGATGGTGAGCAGATGAATCCTGGCATATCTGAGTTTACAGGAATACAAGATAGTGTAGCTTTTGACCCTGCTCAAGAATATAGATATCCTGCCTATGGTTTGTTTACTAACCAAGGATCAGGTCCTCCTACTGTTTTTGCAAACAATGGAAATGGTAACTTTGAATTTACAATATCAGGATTTCAAGAGACAACAACTAACTCTACTAGGCAGTCATACTTTAAAATAACGTCTCCTCAAGTTATATACGAAAATGAAACTCAAGATTTAGGAACAGGAGCTCAAGCTTACGATACGGGTCCAAAGAATTGGAGGGAGCCATTTTATGTAATAAACATAGTTAAAGATGTAGATATAAATCCAGGTAACACTACTCAATATAAATATGGAAGTAACTATATAAAATTCAAGTCACTTGTTCTAGAATCTAATGGAACATCTACACAAAACGCTCCACTTGTATCAGAAAGATGGGAAGACTGTATACCTGAACTTTCTTATGGTGATTTTGGTGGTGTTTACAATCAGCTTAAAAGATTTGTTTTTATAGAAGACGAAGAAGGCAATGAGCAAAGATGGATGAATGTAGAATTTGAAACACCTTTAGATGTAACTACAATACTTAATGGTTTAGTTGCTGGAGCAGGGGCAGGTTATAGCGACCCAATTCTAACAGGGGGAGAAACAATATATGGTGTTTATACTAGCACAGAAATAGGAGGAGACGCTGATGGTGTTTGCAGAACCTTTGAGTTAAATTTTGTAGAACAAGTAGGATATACAGCTTACACAGTTCCAGCTTTAGGGACTAAAGTTTATGTTAAGTATGACAAAAGAATACCTGTTAGAGTTTTTGGTGGAGACTCCTATATCAATGAATCTACATGGGCAGCTATTGATAATGTGTTTGACAGTAATGGAAACGCATCTAATAATGATGGTGGATGGTTGTTTCCTGACAATTCTTTCAAAATGAATTGTTCTTGGCCTTTAAGAACTTATGGTATAGAGGACTCTTGGCAGATTTGGGAAAACTCTGATCAGGGTGGGCTTACTGTATACGAAGACTATAATCTTGAAATGTCTCATGGTAACTCAGCAGGTAATCAATCAGCGTTAATACGACAGCTAGTCATGATGTGGACAACTGAGACAAGATACAATCTTTCTTTTGCATTTAATGTAGAGGCTCCAGATAAGGCTGTTAGTGAGCAATATTACCCATTAGTAAACTACATACCTAGACCTCATAAGTGGGATTCTAACGCAGACCCTGCAGATATATCAGATTGGGAGAGCAGAAACCACCTAAATAGTCAATACTATGGAGATTTTGGATATGAGTGGAATCTTTGGACATTAGGTGGTATTAGATTTACAATGGGAGAGAACAATACAAATTTAGACTATGCTAAATCTCAGACTACCGTAATATATAGCACAACCCCTGCTGTTGGATTTGAAGAGCAGAATGATTTTTGTACGAGGATCATATGGTCACTAAGGAGGCCTATAAACATTCAGAACGCTCCAGGTGTAAGAACTTTCCCATCGAACAATTACTTCGACATATCTGACAATACTGGTGAAATTAAATTTGCTTGGAGTGCTCTTTCTACTGACAAAGGAAACAACTTATACGCTTTTACCAATAATGGTGTATGCTTATTGCTTGTAGATAAGAGAGTTATACACGAAATCAACGCGAATGAGCTAGCAACTGTTGGTTCAAACATAGGAGGGATACTTAATCAGTTATGGTTAGACCAAACAATAGGGATGAATGATGAAACTTGGAGAAGTTGGGCAGAATATTCTAACGCTATATTCTTTACAAACGGAATCTCGGCTTATGCGTTTTCAGGAAATCAACTTACCGAAATAGCTAGGAGTGGTTTCTTTGAGATACTTGAAAGACTATACAATCCAAAATTAATTACAGGCTCAAAACTTGCAGGAGGATTCAATATACTAAACAAGGAATATATAATGACTGCGTTTAGTAGATCAGGAGACACTACATCTCTGATTTATGGTGTTCAACAAGAAGCGTTGCAATGTCAAAGCTCTTATAATTATGATAAATACTTGCACGTAGGAAATGATTTCTACGGAATGAAAAATGGCATTACATATAAACTAGGTGAAGGCAATCAGATAGATGGGGAGAACATGGAGTGCTACTTAACAGGAGTTTCTGATGCTGAAATTGTCGCTGAAAAAGAGTTTATTAGAGTTCGTGTAAACTCTAACAGTAAGCCTGAAAAAATATTCTTCTATAATGATTATCAATCATACGTAGGAGACAACTACACAAATGTAGTGGACGCAAACGCAGTTCCTTTAAGTATAAAAGACTATCACGGGTATGAGTGCTATATACCTAGAAGATCATTATTTCCTTACTATAGACAGCAAGGTAGAGTTATGATTTTTAAAATTGTAAGTGAGACAGATGAGAACTTCTTAGTTACATCTACCTCAGTACAATACAAAGCATTGAAATAATTGTTAAATTTGTTAAAATAATATTATTATGTCTTTAATAAAGTCTGGAGTAGGATTAGCCGTTGGCGCAGGCCAAATGATAGCTGGTTCTATTCAACGAAAAAAAGCAGAAGCACTTCTTCCTCCATCAGAAAATGTAATGGAGCGTCAGATGCTTCAATCTATAAGAAGAAGAAGAAGAGCCATGGAGACGGGAACAGCAGGGTCTGCAGATAGAGCAGCTATTCGTCAAATGGGAAAATCTTTTGGTAAAAACGCTTTTGCAGCAGGTGGAAGAGGGAATTTTGGTCAATTAGCAGCCTTACAATCTCAAGCTATGCAAAACTTATCATCTGCATACGGTCAACAAACTACAGCACTACTTGGTCAAGAACAGCAACAAGCTAATAGAATGGCTGGAGTATCTAGAGATTTGTCTCTACTCAGAAGTGCAAGAATGTCGGCAAGAGCAGAGCAAAACATGCAAGGAGGAGCTCAGAACTTAATGGGATCAGTAGGTGGAGGATCTAAAGATGGATCAGGAGATGGAATGGGAGGAGCTATAGGTGGATTCTTGTCTGAACTTTTTGATTAATAAAATTTTAACCCAATAAATAGCAACAATGGCTGTATTTGACGACAAAAAGAAGAAGAAAAAGAAGAAAAAAAAACGCGAAAATAATGTCAAGAAAGACAATATTGACAAAAAAACAGGGTTAACAATAGTAGATGAGACGCCTTCAGAAGCAACTTTAACAAAAGATGCCCAGAAGATGAAGGATTACGATGAACGTCAGAAAAAAAATAAGATAACATCTACAACTAGCATTTCTACCGACCTTGGTACTGGAGTAAAAAAAACCAAAGAAACCCTTACCCGTGACGGAGTTGAGTTAACAGAAGAGGAAAAGGCAGATAGAGGAGACGGTATAAAGAATTCAAAAACTTCAAAATTAAATCCACCAGTTAAAGAGGAAGAGGAAAACGAAGAAGAAGAATATATTCCAGGACCTGTAGGTATTACTCCAAAAGAGAACAATAAAAATCTTAGGAAAGAAAAGAAGAAACAAAAGAAAGAAAAAATAACTAGATCTAATCGTTCTTTTGAGGAAAAAAGAAAAGACTTGGAAAACCTGTCTCAAGAAGAATTAGAAGATTTTAATAAGCAGACTAATAAAAGATTTGACGCAGCAAAGAAATCAAAGAAAATAGTAGAGAAAGCTGCTCCTTTGTTGGCTAAAGGAAAGTTTAGGGGAAAGGTCATGGCAAGAAGGGCTATTAAAAAGCTTGTTAAAAATGGCCTGATGGACGAAGATACTGCTCAAGAAATGATTGATGGAGCCAAGAAAACGTTTGATCAAGCTAAATCCTTAAATAAAGAGAATAAAAATAAAATGTTTGAAAGAGGTTCTTCTATGCCTTCAGCATCATCTTCAGGGGGATCTCCTTCTATAGATACAGAGGGAATGAGTGGAGCTCAAAAGCTTGCCTTAGCTAAATCACAGGCGGCAGCAGACCTGGAGTATTTTAAAATGGCAAATCCTGTGCTTAAGCCTACCGATTACTATCCACAAGTAGGTAGAAGCGTAGCTGTTGGTAATTTTTCAGGAGAAGTTATTGGTAGTCAAACGATATATTCAGGAGCGGGAGTTGTGGCTCCATTTGGGTTATATGACGCTAGAAAAAGAGCGTTAGCTGCAGCAGCAAAAGCTGGGATAGCAAATTCCCAAGGGGACATGGTTAAACTCCCTCAAGTTAAAGATCAATATATTAAACGATACAAAGACTATACCGATGACTTAATAGATGAAATAACATCAGACAAAGATGGAATTTACATTAAGAATGGTAAATTAACTGCTGAAGGAAAAAAGAAGCTAAACGGTGCTGTTCAAACAGGAAACACTATAAATAGAGCATTAGCAAATGCCGAGGAGTTTAATGCTCATCTTGTGCAGTTATCAAAGTCTGGAAAAGGCAACATGACAGGAATAGACGATGTTTATTACGATCCAGAAATGTTGGATTTAATGCGTGAATTGTTAGGAGGGAAAACTGACTTTGATGACTTTAAGGACATGGAAATTCTTGAAAAAATAGCTAGTGGAGAAGGTCTTGAATATAGAAATGCACAAAAAGACTTTCAGGCCGAAATACTTCCTAGGCTACAAGCAGAGGCTGCTCAAGATCAAGAAAACTTAATGAATGGTACATATCGTACAGCAGAAGGTACATATCCATCACAATTTATAGATAAGGGCAGTGGTCTTTTGACTCAGGCATACCTAAAGACTGTTGGAGAGGACAGAATCAACGCTGCTGTGGAAGCTTTCTATACAGCTAACGAGGGCGTGTATAGCGATAAACAGAAACAGGGAATCAAGGATCTCTCTTTGTCTCAAATAGGAAAAAGAGAAACCATAACAACTAAGGCTCAGCCATCAGCAGGAGGAGGAGGAGCATCTTCTAGGGCAAGGTATTTTAATGATTGGTTTACCGGAACAACTAGAGGTCTTAAAAGAGAAACCATACCTGTTATTAAATCTTTACCCGCAGGCTCTGATAATGACGATATTGCTGGAGCATATTTAACAACGATAGGTGGTGTTGCTGGCACAACTGCAATGATGAGTGGTGCAATAGGTGGAGAGCCAATACCTGTAACTAGGACAGCATTAGATATTGAAGGTAATCCACTTCCTATAGGTTTAGGAAATGTATCTGATCGATTTGCGGTTAATGTTGCAAAAGGACCTTTGGCTGGTCCTCAAAAACTTACTGGACAAGAGATAGAGAAAATATTGAGTTCTGGAATCGGGGTTACGGCTTTCGGAACAGGGACTCCGTGCAGAGTGGAGTGGTTTGAAGCATATAATGAAATGGGAAAAGTACCTAGTGCTCAGATATATGCTAAAGCTGTTGAAGATGTAAATGCTCTAGGATATGTTAGTGGAGGAAATGTTATTCCATTAAACGAGGACTCTCTTGAGGACTTTAAAGCTGCAGGAGAATCAAATCAGGTTCAAATAAAATCAATGATGTATATGCCGATTTTAAAAAAGCCTATTGTTCTAGAAACTAGAGACGCGAAGAAGAATCTTAAATCTACAGTTACGACTTCCGTGGAATCATTTGGAGGTGCTTATTTAGTATCTAAAGGTCCTACGACTATACCTTTTAATAACTCTCAACAAATAAATACAAATCTTGCGAATACCCAATCTGGTAGCTGGAAAACAGATAAGAATTTATTAAAGCCATAATAGGAAAATATTATGAATAAAAACTTTTTAGACACTCAAACAGGAGGAACATCAGAAGTATCTTCTGACAACAAAGGCGAATCTCAAAAAACAGATTTATCGCCTAAACAGGTTGAAGAGATTAGAAAGGCTAGCGAAAGCGAACCTGATGCATCCAAGGACTTGAACTTAGGGATAAATAAAGAGCAAGAAGCTCAAGAAAGGGTGGAAGCAGTTGAAAGTGGAGAAACAAAACAAGTAGATGCTGAAGTTTCTGCAGAAGATTCTACTCCTAACAAGATACTATCCGAGTATAAGGATGAAGATATTGAGGCTCAAGAAGAGAAAAGTGCTCTTGATATAGTGTATAGCAAGTCTAGTAAAGAATCTCAATTAAGCGAAGAAGACCTTTTAGACAAGAGTGAGTTAAATCCAATAATTCCAATGTCTTCCGTTACAGAACTAACAATGGAGACTCCCAAGGGGTCAAAAATTCCTGTATTAAAACCTGAAGAGTTCTCTTACGATCCAGATCTAGATAAAGATTTTAGAGAAATGCCAGACGGAACTTTTGCATCTTCTTTAGACGGAACAACTAAAGACTTAAATACTAGCATTAACTTCTTTAAAAAAGAAGATCAAGAGTTTGTTACATTTGAAGGTAAGCCTATAAAAAAAGACAGAGTTCTTCCTGAGTCTGAAAAGAAAAGATTAAAAGGAGAGGACGAGGATCCTGAGCCGGGATATTATACATATAAAGGGAAAAGATATTTAAAGACTGAAGATGGAGACTGGCAGCAAATAAAATATAGAGAATATTACAATAGAGCGTTGGGAAGGTATGTGACTAAAGAAAAGCTCATGAAGCTAAACGATAGGCACTCAAGAATATTGGACTCTAATGGATTCTTTCAGTTCAGCGAAAGCAATGCTTCTGCTCAGCTCATACAAGACTTCATGTATGGTAGGGATAATGTAAATATAGACTACTCAAAAAATAAATATAAAGCTGGAGAAGAAATACTTGTACAGAAAGAAGACATTGAAGAGACCGTAACTCCAGGGTACAAAAACTTTGATTATTCAGGAGACAAGGTTTCTGCTTTACACGAAAAGGTTAAGGGAAGAAAAGAAAAATATAAAGCAAAACCAGATGGTGAGTATCAATGGAACGGAAAAAACTTTGCAAAAAAAGACGGCAAGTGGTACAAGATAGTAAAAGGAAAGGATGAGCCTACAGGTCTTCTTACGGGTATAATGGATAGGTTCGACATAGGTTCTGATTTAGAACTTAAAGAGGTTAAGTATAGCGATGTTGTTGAAATAGAGACAGAATCCATATTTTCTAAAAAATCTAAAGATTACATAGAAAAGACTGTATATGACGTAGTTCAATCATTTGAAGATAAAGTTAAAACTTTATTTAGTAAAGGAGCAAACTATATTCTTGACTCAAATGTTGATGATTTAGTTGATTCAGATGATTTCAAGACAGAGCCTGTATTTGATTTTGTTAATGATTTTACCAGTACCCTTGGAATAGATTTAGATGAAAAGGGATTCACTACTTCTGAAATTGAAAGAGCTGAAGCTCAAGTTTTTCAAATGTATGGAGGGGTTCTAAATGATATGGTGGAAAAAGAAAGAGTTAAATTTGACTTATCTACAGAATTTTTGTTTAGGCCAAATCCCTACGGATTAGAAGCAGCAAGAGAAAGGGTAGATGATACTTTTTTTAATGTTTTTATTCCATCTGCATATAAGAAAAAAATAGAATTTCCTTTATCTGATGGAGAGATAAACAGGTACAAGGGAATGGGGTATTTATCTGAAAATAATACTTTCTCTCTTCCTAAAATGCCAGGAATATATTTTTTAGGAAATGATTATGCAACAAAAACTGAAAATGGCACATGGATAGGAAGTAATGGAGAACCCATAACAGATATAAGAAAAAGAGCTTTATATGAATCATCTAGCTATGATGAGTCCGTAGCAAACACAACGGTGGGGTCCATAACACCTGTGGGGGCTTTATCTTTTTCAAGTAATGAACAAATGATGTATTCTTTAGACATCAGTGATGATTATGTTTTAAAAGGAGAAAAGGAAGGTGCAAATATCAAAGACCTTCCAGCGTACAAGTTAATATTTAACAACAAGGGCTTAAGCACGTTTTTATCAGGGAACAGTTCATCGTTATCTACTGATCCCTACTTTTTGGCATTAAAAAAGGCTAACGAATCTGAAGATGACTTTTACCCTGCTTTAGACTTCCTAATGGAGCTAGATGGGGCTAAAAAACCGTCTAATGTAGATCTTGATGATATAGATGATTATTTTATTTCATTTGCAAATAAAATGGAAAAGGAGATGCAGGACTACAATAATTATAAATCGTCAGAAGCATCTTTAAAATACTTTGTTTTAAATATAGAAAAGTTTAAGTATAATGTAAGTGGCGGTGTAGATGAAGATTACTTCGATGAAATGCTTAATTCTTTTGCCTTACAGGCCGTGTCTATTCTTATTAGCAGTGATGATAATAGTTTAAAAACAAAAAGAACAATAGATCTTAAGAGAGAAATATCTGTATGGAAAGAAAATCTTCAAAAAACAAACGACCTAATACAAGAGATTTCAGAATCAGGAATGAATGTGGCTCAATACATGTTTGCAAATAAGCTAAAAACTATACAAACTTTAGGACGAATAGGTAATTCCCAACAATTAGATGATGCTGTTAGATTGTGGAAAATAAACAAAGAGTTAATTGACTTAATGCAATATACTTCAGAAGTAAAGTTAGACATGAAGGGTGATGCCTCTATGGGGTGGGAGTACATAGGTTCTGCAACACAGCAAAAAATAAAAGCATTAGAAGAGCAGTCAGAACAATATTTAAGGCAAAAATCTGTTAATAGTGTTAATGAAAAGTCAGAGATTAAAGCAAAAATAGAAAACATAGACAAAGCTATTCCTTTTCTTGAGTCAATATACTATGAGGATTACAAGTATGATGACGCTATAGTTGATAACTATAGAGAGGCTGGAGGTTCTTATGCCGAAATACCAGAAGATCTTGAGTTAACCGAAGGTCAAAAGGCAGAGTTAAAAATAAGGATAGAAATACTAGAAAGGACGAAACGAAAACTCGTTTCTGATTTAGAGGAAAACGAATCCTCTACTTTTGGGTTTTTTAGAACTAGCCCAAGGGCTGTTGTAGATCAGTTATCTGAGGGTGATACTCAGATAAAGTCATACATTGCTGCTATTCCATCTGGAGTAGGGTTTTCATCTAAAGACAAGTTTGACATGATGTTTGAACAGATGAATCAAAGAAGACTTAAGCTAGAAGGATTACTAAATCTATCTGGAGATGATATTTCTAGTGCTGTAGAAATAAGACTAGACAAGCTTAAGGATTTCTTCTTTACAGATATGTCTCCTGCTGAAAAAGAGTATTATCAGTTATTGTACGATATTAGGATAATGACACCTATATATCTAAACAATACTCAAGCAACAAAAGCAGAGATGAACGGGTTTTTTAATTCTTTATGGGGTGGTATATTTGAAATGGCATTTCCTAACACTTCTAAGGCCGCTGGCTCTTTAATGATCGGAAAGGGTAGAGTGGCAAATATATCTTCATCTCCCAAACAGCAGATTTTAGACATAGCCAAGAATATCAATAAAATGCAAGAAAGCAGGCAAGTAGAGGGTCAGATGGAGATGACTTCGGATGCTAGCGAAGAATTTTCTGCTGACGTGGGTTGGGCTATGCAAGAAGACGAGTTGTGGAGTAGAGATTTTTGGGGACATACGCTTGGTGTGACTTTAGGAATAATAACAATGTTTAGAAAAGTAAGCTCGTGGAGAAAGCTGGGATACAAGGGCATACAGGGCGTGGAAAGGCTAATAAGAAAGTCTCCTAAAAAGTTTGAAAGCATAATAGCTAAAAGTCTTGGTAAATTTGAACAAAAGTATAACGCTGTAATGTCTAGAAACAAGATTACTAAGTATTTAATATCTCCATCACTAAATTATGGAACACAGTTTAAGATTACAGGATCTATATTTAATGACGAAAAGGCTGGGAAAGAACTTACCTTTGCTGCGGGAGCAGCAGGTGGATTGCTTTCTCAAGGATTCATAAAGGGTTTTCCCTTTCTTACCAGGAATTTAGCCGGGATGACAAAAGTTGAATATCAGGCATACATGAGGGGTATTTTTGGATCAAAATCATCTAGCATTATGAGAAGATTAAATAATCTTTCAAGAGCAGCTGGTTGGGGTACTTCTGAAACTATGCAAGAGACAGGAGAGGAATTGACTCACGCATGGGAGGATAGTGAAAATGGCAAAGACTTCTTTAAAGTTCTAGAGCAAAGATTTGGGACTATAGATAAACTTACAAGATTTGCTGTATCAACATTTGCAATGGGTCTCGCTTTTGGTATAGGTGCTAAGGGTGGATTAGGAGACGCTGTATCAAACTTAAACGAAGAGCAATTTCAAGTATATGAGAAAGTTACAACTCAGATTAAAGCCCAACATGATGCGGCAGTTAAAGAAGCAGAAGCAGTAAGGAAAGAATATACTCAGAATGCGGTTAACGGTGCTAATGCTGTTAACTCTCAGGAAGCTAAAGAGAGCACAAAAGAGGAACAGGTAGAAACTGAAGAAGAATTAATCGAAACCAAGGAAGAAGAAACTACCGTAGAAAGAAAAACAAGAGAAAACAAAAGAAGAAAGGTAGAAAAAACAAAGATAAAATCAAAAACAAAAGAAGATAGTCAAGTTCTAGGAGAAAACACCTTGGAAATAGAATCTGAAAGAACCACTCTAACATATAATAAAACTAAATCAGATGACACAAGCTCTATAGTTTATGACATTAATGACGAAACAGGAAGCATGGGACAAGTTTCTGGTAAGTATAATAAAGATGGAGATTTTGTTGTTATAGATATCAATTCAAATAGAGTTTCAGAAAATTTTGAGCAAGAGGCCGTAGAGTCTATAGCAGAACTAATAGATGGCGATGTTATAATATCAGGGAACTCTGACCTAGGGGTAGAAATGCACAAGAACGATATGGTTGTCATGGATGAGAATGGAGACTACCTACTTTTAAAAGAGGGTTCTCAAAAAACAGGAAGAAAAAGAAAAGCTGGGGATGGTATTAGGTCATTTAAGTCAAGAAATAACCAAGACGGAATAAAAAGAATGTCGGGGCCGGGAGAAAGATTGTACAACGCGGCATTAGAGGTTGCTGCTAGGGTTGTTGATGCGGGAGGAGGTATATCTAAAGCTGTTTCTTATGCTAGAAATTCATACACAAATTCAAACTATTACAAAAACTTAAAAGCAGAAGAGCAAATAAATTCTTTAAATCAAATAGAAATAGCTATAAAAGAATCTCTTACTACTGAGGAGTTTATGGAATTAGAGAATACTACTACAGCCTCAGTAAATGCAGCTTTGAAGGAGTTTCAGAACAGTCCAGTATATAAGAATGCAGATAGAAAAGGGAAGTCAAGACTAACAAAAGAGTTTAAATCAAACCTTCAAGCAAGAATAGACGAAATAGTTTCTGCAGATGCAGATAAAATCACTAAAGAAAAAGGAAAAGAAATACTTCAAGATGCTAAGAAATCAAAAACAAAATTTGAGGAAAAGGTAGAAATAAAAGCAGAAATACTAAAACTTAAGTTAAGAGCTAAAAACCTTAAACAAGGCTCTAAGGAGATGCAAAATATAAAGTCTAAGATTATAAAGTATATAAAACAAAATATACCTACAGGTGTAAAGTATACAGCATCAGAAGTTAAAAGTTTAGTAACTGCGGTTCAGCAAGCTAAAAACGCTGAGACACTAGAAAAAGCATTTGATAAGGTTGATGAAACTGTATTCAAGAAACACGGTCAAGTTCTAGCAGAGGCTAGAAAGAAGCTTAAATCAAGATTATCTCCTAAAAACTTAAGAAACGAGTTGACTCGTAGAAAGGGTGGAAAAAGAAAGGCTAAGGTTGATGCATATACGGTTGACGCACTTAAGTCCTATATCTCTCAGTTGGGAGGAATGGATGCTGTTTCTGAAATGAACCTAGATGAAATAAAAGAATTTAATGACGTATTGAACGGCATCATATCAGAAGGAAAGGTAGACTTTAAAGCTGCTCAAAAACTATTGCATTCGGCAAAAAGAAAAGCACAGGGATCTATAATGCTAGACTGGGGCGCGTTATTATTGCAAAGAAAAAATAATAACGTTAAAAGTATATCTGATTTAAAAGATCACTTAAATACACGAGGAAACTTTGTCATTATAGGCGGAAAGTATTATACTAAAACTGATTTTAAGGAAAATGAAGCAGAGGCAATAAGAGAATTTAAGGACACTAGCGATTATAAAGAGATGAATGCTTCCCAACAAAAATCTGCATTAGAAAACTTTAAGAACACTTCTGGGTCTATTTCTTTTGAAGGACTTGAAGGAGATATAGATTTTAATGCTGATGACTTTGGGGCTTTTTATTCTCAAACACCAGCAGGAAGAGACAATGTTAGATCAAAAGGTACTCGTCAGAAGATTAATCCTTTTACAGCATCAATGGACCTTTATGGTTTACTAATAAAGGCTTATAGTGGGCCACTTGTAGGGTCAAGGAAGGGTAACAATAGTTTTAAGGATTTCATAAATAAAAATATTGCCGAGAAAATGCCTTTGGCTTTTGCTAGAACTCAACAGCAGACTTATGAAATATCTCAAGAGCATAAGGCTAAATTAGAAGAGATTTTCGGAAAGGGATCGTTTAACAAAGCATTAAGTGCTGGAGAAGAAGCTTTTAGGATAATGCTTCTTGGTGGTTACGCTTCCGTACCATGGGTTCTTAGAGCTAAAGCTGACTTAAGCGAAAACGTTTTAGGTGGTAGAGAAAAAGGAAGAATTCCTACAAACGACCAAGTTGTTCACATATACAACATGTCTAGAAACCCAAGTGATAAAAGAAGATTAATAAGTCAAGGGGTAGATGTTGATGCTATTGTAGACTATGTTGAAAACAACACGAGCTCAAAAATAGGAACAGATCTACAAGATTATGCAGACTATCTGATGGAGTTCTATAACACTAGAGCTAAAGATCTTTATGAAGATTCATACGAAAAGTACACTGACGGAATGAGATTCGATGATGTGAAAGAATCCACTCAAGAAGAATCCACTCCAGCAAGTAATATGGCTCAAGTCATTCAAGAAGGGATGGATTTTTTCGTTTCAGATCCATTAAATCCACCTGGAGAAATGGAAGAGCTAAATCCAATGTCGGAGGAAGAAGCTTTTAGGCAAGTTGAAGAGCTTAATAAAGATAGAGTAGAGGAGCAGGTGGTAGAGGAAACCACTCAAGAAAAGTCTAAAGTTAGATACTATCCAACTTCTGCTGAGCCTATAAGTGATGAGTCTAAAAAAGAACAGTCAGTAATGGATATCATAACTTCTGGAGGCAATTCATCTCAAGTATCAATGGGTTTAAACCCGGGATCTTTTCAAGAAAAAACAGGCCAAGGAAATCTTAATTTAAACAAAGGTGCTACTGAAATGTTTGCAGATTACAACAGTCAGAACACTAGGTATAAGAACTTTGCAGACATAACAAACGCTGTAGCAACCATTTATGGAAATCAAAACTTGACCGACATGATGGAGGAGAATATGGGCATTAATGCTTTCAATAAGCTTAAGACTGCTCTTTCTGACTCTATATCTGGTCAAGCAGACATGGTTGGTCAAATACCAATGGTTCTTAGTTTAATAAATTCATTAGGAGTAATAGGAACTTTAGCATTTAAGCCTCAACAAGTTGCCAAGCAAGCAACCTCTTTTATGCACTTTTGGAATGCTGGTATTAAGTATGGATTAAAAGGAGAAAGTCCAGGACTACTTATGGGTATGATACCTACGAATAATCCATTTTCTGCTGCCTTTGGCTTAATTAATTCCAATACTAGGGATTTTGAAATGTCTTTAATGAAGTCTGCTTTTGTTGTAGAAAGGTGGAGGGGTGGAGGTAGCTCTCTAGATTTAGATTTAAAACAAGCTAAAGAACAATCAAGAAAAAGTGGAAGAAGTCTTTTAGATACATTATTAAATATGCCTATATCTAAAGGAGTGTCCAGTATTTCAAACCCTTTACTGATAACTACTAGAATGGGAGACATGGCAGGAGTGCTGTTTGGCCCTGGGGGAGGAATGACGTTTGCCGTAAACCTATACAATAAGTTTACGAAAGATGGAATGTCTCATGAAGAGGCAAAGACAAGGGCTATTGAGATATTTCAGATTGAAGCAACTCAATCACAACAAACAACTCAGGTTGATAATCTTTCAGCGGCTCAAAAGCAGGTTGCGTATAGAATGGCAGGAATGTATAGAACAAGCCAAAGTGCTGCGGCCAAACGAACAATGAGAGCCGTAAATGCAATGTTTGATGGAACTAAAAAAAGTAAAAAAGAAAAAGCTCAGATAGCCTCAGATTTTGTTTACTTTGGAATGCTTAGCCCTCTTCTGTTTACAGCTGTTACAACTGGATTTGTCATGAGTGCATTGTCTGTAACTGGGGCCGTTCAAATGCCTGCAGCGGTAAGAGATGACGAAGACAAGGTTATGGCTAGACATGCATACGATTGGCTTGCTGATAATGCTCAGTCTTTAATACAGGGTTATGGATATGGTGGAATACTTGTAGATGGATACCTAAATCATGCTAGAGATAGAGGATATTTTAATCAAGTTCCAGTTTTAAAAGTAATAGACAAAATGCTAAATGGAGCCGTTGAAGCAACACTTGGAGAAGATAATTTTAAGAGTGAGTCATCAACAGGAGAATTAAGCCGTTTTGAAGATATAATGGGATATATTGGAGCAGAGAAAAATGCCACTCAAATGGTTGAGCTTTACGACTTAATGGTTGCAGATGAAAAGGAATGGAGAAAAATACTAAACAAAGCTATGAATTGGCACGATAGGTATTTACAGCCTGCTCTTGATTACGGAAAAGATGATAAATTATTTAAGTGGATTTTTGGAGAAGAATATCTTGAGGAGGTGGTGCCAATTCTAGATAGATTCAAGGATCAAATTTACACAGAAGAAGGATATGAAGAGAAAGTTTACCAAGATAAAAGCTATAATGTTGATTATTGGAACGACAAATAATGATAGCTAAAAAAAACAAAGAAGATAAATTTTTAAATTTGTAATAAGAAAATAAACAAATGGCAGTACCAATTACAATACCGTTTAAAGCATCGTTACTTAATAGCGATAAATGTAGCTCTTTAGAGTTGTCATGCGATTGCTCAAGCATATCGTTTCAAGATTCATCGAACTATACTACAAATGACATGGATGGACATGCGTCCTCTTTGTTTACAAGTAGAACAATCACTATTACTAAGCCAGATGGAGGAGTATATGTAATGGCTACATCAGACGTAGCTTCTGCTGATAAAGTTATACTTCCACACGCTAGCTCAAATAACAAGTTTACATACAACTTCACAGATACAGATGAAGATGGATTGTACCAAGTTAGACTATGCACTTATCCTGATTGGGATTCAACCGTAACATATATAAAAAATGTTAAAAGCATTGTACTTAGAAATGGTAATCTTTATGAGTCTGTTGCTAACTCTACAAATGTGGACCCTGCAACTGATTCGGATAGTGCTTTTTGGGCTGAATATACAGATCCAGGAGCTTGTAGTGACACTAGGTATTGCACTACTCAAACCATCGTTGTTACTTGCATCTCTATTGATGATTGTTATCGCAAGGCTGTTGCAGAAGCTTTCTGTGGAATGCAAAAGAATC
>ERZ1046148.838-NODE-838-length-17098-cov-9.100980_pt1 | contig 17098 bp, 14 predicted proteins | sample MGYA00383090_ERZ1046148 | MGnify/ENA primary metagenome ERZ1046148 (study PRJEB29581, sample SAMEA5548360) | metagenome | biome: marine; feature: coastal; material: water | depth 25 m | study: Short-term variability in the microbial, nano- and picoplankton... | reverse complement strand
ATCGTCGCTGTGTCGTCGCCAGTTTTTGCGGCTAGATTAAGATCGTTACCGTCGATAACGCCAGCTGTTGTAGCATCTGCACCGGTATTGTCGCTTTCACCCGAACTCGTATTGATCGTGAAGTTACCAAAATCATCGGCACCAGTGAAGGTCATGGATGCAGTATTCCCAGCAACAGTGATCTTTCCAGAACCAACCGAAGCATCTATCAGGGTCTGATAAGCCCCATTAGTGTGCGTCGTAGCAGTCGTAAAACTCCACTCCTGTCCAGTAGTCTGGTTCTTAATATAGTACTTCGTGCTGTCAGCGCGAGCAGCCGTTTCGGTGACTACCGCCTCGGTTCCACTTCGGTCTGCAGTCGTTGAGCCATCATGAGAAACCGCTTTAATTCTCTGATAAGTCGAACTCGTTTCATTTTCAACGGTCATGTCCTTACCTGAGTTAGCGTATAGCAACACTTTGTAATCACTCGTAGCAGTCGCTGTAACACCCGTGCTGCCGGAAATTGCATTGATCTTATCGATCGCATCGAGCACGTTAGTGCCGCTAATGACAAACTGACCGGTTGTCTTACCATTAATCTTCAGACTCGCCGTTTCATCCGCCGCAGATCTTGAATAATACTGCGCATAGGTCTTAGCTGTGGCTGTGACACCCGTTTCACCAGAAACCGCGTTGATGTTGGTTGCAACATTCTGCGCTGAATCGCCGGCAGTTACTGCAATCGTCTTCGACAAGCTATTACCGTTAATGATGATCGAATCGTCAGACCCCGTACCGTTGGCGTTAGCACCAGTGCCAATAATCGCTTCGATTCGGTCACCGGCGACTTTATAAGCACCCAGTTTGTCAGCGGATACCGAATCCACAGAAAACTGAATCGTTTCGCCACCTTCAGTACCTACCTGCAGTACTTTATTAGAAAAACTACCGTCTAATACTGTGGTCTGGTTAAAGCGCGTGTTGGCTGATACGCGAGTGATCTCTGCAATCAGGAGGTTAACTTCTTCCTGCAGAAATGCGCGGTCAGTATTTGTGTTGGTATCGTTAGCTGATTGTACCGCTAGCTCTCTCACACGTTGAAGCATATCCACCACTTCAACCAAAGCGCCTTCAATCGACTGTGTTAACGAAATACCATCGTTAGCATTTTTTACGGCCATGTTCAGGCCATTGATTTGAGCACTCATTCTCTGAACGATGGCCAAACCGGCCGCATCGTCAGAAGCGCTATTAATACGACTGCCGGAAGACAATCGCGCCATGGCTTTATCAAGCATATCACCTGACTCCGCCAACCCTCTTTGAGCTGTTAATGAACTCACGTTTGTGTTTACTACTAGAGACATGATGTGTCCTCCACCTATCTAAGTTTTTGCATTAAGGCGACCAAGCAGGTCCTCCCCTTGGTTCGCTTGGCCGCCCTATAGCGACATAGATACAGTCGGGGTGGCCACAACCTTCTTTAGAAAACTTTGGATAAAAGAGGAAATTTTTGAGAATTTTTGTGAACCCGGCCATCGAAGACCGGTTTAGGAAAATTGCCAAGACATTAGGGAAACCGTTTGCCGACACTTCTCGTAATATTGCCGCTTTATTGCCTGCAATCTTGCCAAGCCTAAAATCTAAAACTCGGCTGTCACAACAGAAGGGCAATCAACGACCGAATTACTTGCCGCTTTTTTCAAAAAGCGGCAATGGGACGCCAAACACTCATTAAAAAAACAGCTTTAATCAGGATAAATATTAGAAAAATAGGCGGGGCATCATTTGTTGGCCGCTCGAGGAGAGAAAACTCAGGCCAAATAGTGGTATTAATCGGTAATAGGCTTGGGCTAATCGGTTTCCTGGATCAAGTCGAAGCAAAATTCTTGCTGCGCCTCAACGTGGTCCCACATCTGCGTGATCGTTTCTTTCTGCGACTCTACACGTTCACGCAAACCCAACAAGGCTTCTTTATTACGACTCGCTGAATCATAGACTTCTTCTAGACTATCTAGATTATTTTGCGCTTTTTCGAAAACCGCTTCGTGCTGTGCCAGGTTTTCTGCACTCAACTCGTCGACGCTGTCTATTTGACTCAGCGTGTCTATATAGTCTTGTTGAGCACAATGATCACCCTCAACCAGTGAGTCTTGATTATATTCCAGCAATTTATCATTGGTCTCCAAAATTTCACCAATCATGCTAACCAACTGCGCGTTAATGTTGGAGAGTTTTTGGTTAATATCTAGCACCGCCTTATTCAAGCTTGATCTTTTATCGAGATAATCTAATTCTGCCTGATCAACGACGCCTCTGGTCACCTCATCTGAACAACCTGCCTGAGCACTTTGGTGCTGTAGAATCACCTTCTTATTTCGCACAATCGCTTGGCAAGCATCGTTTAATAATTGCCTGCTTTCATTGAAAGCCGCATTAGCCAACTCCATGCCAACATGGGTATTTTCAGCAATTCTGATTCTGTTGGTATAGGCGCGTAGCTTGTTAGCATCAACGAGCGCTTCTAGCTCGTAATAGATGTAGGCTACCTGTTTGGTAATCTTTGCGGGGGGCTTGTTCATATCCGATCCTGGACGACTAGAGAGATTCCTTCCCTTCAAGTTATCATAGTTTATTTGACTCTACATTAAGAATGTCTTCGAAATTGTCGCCTGCGGACAAATCGTCGTTGAGGTTATCTGCATTTTTGGCATGGCTGCCAGCATATAGCGTTGTTAATCCGGCCGGTGAGACCCCAACTAAAATTTCTTGTTCGCCATATTCAATGACTAATATCGAATGTTTTGAGTCAATGGCCAATTTCTGCCGAACGCCAAGGGTTTGCGCGGTACCAACATCCATCTTATTGTATCGAAACTTCATCGCCCACACGGCCGCCACGATCATTCCAGCGACGAACAGCAAGGCGATGGCGACTCTAACAATGTAGCCCGAATCAATTCCTTCCGGCATCACCAATTACGCCGATCGAATTCTTTCAAGCGGACTCACGATTTCAAGCACGCGGATGCCAAGCTTGCTTCCGGCCATGGTCACGACCTCGCCCTTCGCTATCACACTGTCGTTGACCTTGATATCCATCAAGTCACCCTCTGATCGATCGAGTTCTAGCACCGTACCCTGAGCCACCGCCATCAGCTCTCTTAACTTCAACGTTGCCTTACCAACCTCAACATTCAACACTATGGGAATGGAGAGGACAACGGAAGAATCTATGACGCTACCAGTCTCAGCATCCTTAGCGTCAACGCCTTCTTCTCCATCTTGGCCTTCAGTTGTCTCGCTCATCTATCCTTCCCTTTCCATTATGTTATCTTCTATTTTGATCGCTACTTTCGATCCCTTGATACCAACATTCGCTTCATAAAGCGGAAACCCATTGACCTTAACTTGAGCCGTTTCAGGAGGATTAAAAGAAAGTATGTCGCCTTCAGATAATTTAGAGAGTTGCTCAACGGTAGTTTCTAGGTGACCGCCTGAGACCAACAAATCAAAATCAACGTCACCGACGCTGCTATGTAGACGCGTCAGCCAATTTTCGTCTGCCTCTTGTGATTGAATACGACTCCTCAACACGTCTCTTTGTAAATTCAGGCTTTGATAGGTGTATACAACGTCAATGTAAGGATCAACAGACTCATCCTGAAGTTTGAGCGCAAAGCGATTAACCACAACAGACTCATCGTCTGCAGCAATGTTAGCAAATAGTGGATTCATCTCTCTGTTGATGGGTCGAATATCGACCTCGACATACGGCGACCATGCTTCTCGCATTGACTGAAAAATCAGGTCACATAGCGCATCAATGATTGCGTTTTCATTTGATGTGAACCCCCGTTCTTCAGTGACGGTCAACGGCCGAGCCTGCCCCCCGTACCAGTTATCCAGACAACTGAATATCACCTGCGGGTGTATGATAAACAGGATTTCTCCCTTTAAAGGGCTCATTTCCGTGATGTTAATGGAAGCCGGAGAGTGCACACTATGAATATACTCGTCGTACTTCATCAACTTCGGCTCTGCAACTGCCATTCGAGGATTGTAATCGAGTTCAGTTAGCAGTCTGTTGCGAAAAAACCGGTGGAAACGTTCGTTAATTTGAAATATTGCTGTTGAACTTCCGCCCAAGCTTTCCTCATTACGAGCGATCGCAAAGGTTTCAGCATCAACATTTGCATTAAAGATATCTGAATCAAGCCGACCACTCGCGACCATATCCTCAATGGCGGCGAGTTCATCATCAGATAGCAGGGATGCGTCTTTTTCCGACATCGGATTACCTATTGAACAATAAACTCAGAAAAATAGGCTTCCTCAATAGGAGAAGCCGTTGTTTTTTCGTACTTCTCTAACGTCTCGTTAATAACGAGCTTTACTTCTTCTAATAAATTGTCTTGCCCATCCAGCGCTTGTAGCTCTTCTAAACGCACGCTTCTTAACACTTTCAATATCTGGGCCCTGATGCCAATCAGATGTCTAGGCACCCAACCTTCTGCGCCTTCTTCATCGTTAAATAGTGTGTCTTTGTCATGATAAGTACTAATACCTATCTTTACTTGAAGCACTTTTTTTGATCCGCTCACATTGACCGTAAAAGGATCGACGAAATTATAGTAGCTAATAAGAAACTTCTGTTCAATATCAGCAGACATAGGCCCAGGCGCTACTGCCAAGGCGGCATCAGTGTCTTCCATCTCTGCTTCCATTTCCTGCAGCGTCACTTCGGGGTCTTCATCAACTGGCTTTTCGTCAAAAAATCCAGTGAAAAACAGGGTGCCAAGGATACTCCCGGCGACCAAAACCAATACCGCTACTACGATCAAGAGGATTTTCAGTATCCCTCCTTTTCCTCCTTCGGCATCTTCCGTCTCAACTTCCGACATTACAAACCCTCCTAATTACGGGTGCTCACTCTGGTTACATTATACGTAGATATTGAGGTTCCCGATACCTAAACCCCTACCTTCAACTTTTTCAGTCGCTTCATCGAGAAGATCCATCACCAGTTCAACAGTAGCATCATTTTCGTCATCAGGTTTTTCCTTTGTATCTTGTTTTAAATCAGAATGGCTGTCGACATTGACATTCACCATCTGATCATTTTCTAGCATTTCCTTAAGCATCAACCGTAATTTGGGCAGGCTGTCTTGTAATAGTTGTCGCGTCGTCTCTTCTGCTGCAACGATTTTACCTTCCAAACCTCCTTCATCATAAGCGATAGTCACGCCAATCTCCCCTAATGATGCTGGTCGCAACTTTATATTCAAGTTCCAATTATCTTGCTGAACCCCGGCGATAATTCTATTCGCCACTAATTCACCAAATCTCTGAGTCAGACCTTCATATTGCAAGGATTTATCAGACGTGCTCTGCAGTTGTGGTTGGAGCTGCATCTCTCGAAGCACCGACCTAAACTCAACTCTGCTTTCTATATTTTGTACGTTGACCTTGTCAGATACTTCTAATGTTGAACCATTCGGTCGCTTGGAGATGCCATAAGTGCCCGGAAGCGCCGGTTTTTGACCTTGATAGTCCGTCGAATTTAGGTCCTGCCGTGCTGACGGACTCATCATGCTCAAATTTCGAGCGAGCGCCTCAGCGGCCATGTCCTGTTTTGGATTAACACCATCAGAATATTCTTTCCCTCTGAACCCTTTCTCACGAGCATCTGATGAGAGAACCTCTGCGGACAAACGCGATGATTTGAGCATCTGTTGTTCCTCCAGCGGTTTTTCAGCGCCGGAACTGATCAGGCCAGGCTTGGTTGACTCACCGTTGCTCGCCATGAATTGAGGTCCGTTGGCTTTTCTTTCTGAGTAAGAATCTCTGCTGAGTAACTGTTCACTTTTCAGCCCTACCTCTTCACGGCTTGAAATGAGCTCTTTTGACACAGCTGAAGATCCTTCAGGGGCCGATGGCATCGACGCGCCTGAAGGAATTTCCCTCGGCATGGTATTGAATTGGGACAACCAAGAGGCGGTTTGACCTACAACCGGCACTGGCTTATCTAATGCGGCGGTTTGGCCTAGAACTAGCGATGCTTTATCCAATACCGCAGTTTGTCCTGCATTCGGCACTGGCTTATCTAATGCGGCGGTTTGGCCTTGGACCGGCAATACTTTGTCCAATACCGCAGCTTGTGCTGCATTCGGCACTGGCTTATCTATAACCGGCGGTGCTTTGTCCAATACCGTAGTTTGTGCTGTATTCGGCACTGGCTTATCTAATGCGGCAGTTTGGCCTAGAACTAGCGATGCTTTATCCAATACCGCAGTTTGTCCTGCATTCGGCACTGGCTTATCTAATGCGGCGGTTTGGCCTTGGACCGGCGATGGCTCGTTTACAGGCCCTGCTTTGACTGTTGACGCGAACTGTTTAGCAGCGAGATAGTCCTTGTCGACGCCTGCCAAGCCAGCACCCGCCTGCACAGGTCGTTGGATTTGCTCAGCTAATGAAGATTCTGTCTTGCCTATTGCGCCGGGACTCCGGGCAGTCAACATTTCAGCGGATGGGAACGGCTGCTGATTGAGCCCCATTTCACTGGAGGTGGGTGCCTTTAAAGCGTTAGAAGCGGCAAACGCCTGCTCATTCGCGGTTTGTTTTGGGGCTATTTGTTTTTGGGCTATTTGTTGACTGTAAACACCATAGTCAATTTCTGCGCGGGGATTTTTATTTGGCAAGGCAGAAACCATCTCTTCTGACCGAACGCCACGCAGCGCCGATTCATCTTTTTCAGTATCCGTTGTCCTGCCACGATCAATGACCTCGTCAACCGCACTTTGACGCATGATGAACTGTTTCAAACTATTTTCTGAAACTGCACTAACGGGTGCCGTGAGAATGACTTTTCCCAGTGACAGTCCACGTTGGTGTGCAACCAGAGTCGGCAATATCTTGCCAAAAGGTTGCTGAACTTCAGATATCTGTTGCCTAAGCTCTCCGCTATCTGAATTTCTAGCATCCGCGATTGTTGCTAGGTCTTTTTGGAAACCATCTCCTGGCTTTTGATCAACTGGGGGCGACATACGACTAGCCTCATTAGCGAGACCGGAATATATGTCTTTAAAATCAATACCTTGCTGAGTTTCTTTCGGTCTTGATAAATCAACGGGGATTTCATTTTTCCCGTCTGCCACGTTCAGCAAGCTGGAGGAATGAATAATATTACTCATCTGTTTGGCCTGTGCTCAATTTACCTACAATTGAATGCAACAACTATGCCAAATCAACAGGTTAGGAATGAGATTCGCGTTGTAGCCAACTCATTGTGGCATGCTGGTCGGCCTGTTTTTGCTCTTCTTGCCGATCTTTCAGTGCACTGGCTTTGAGTTCTTTTTCACCGAGGATTGCATATTTTTTCACGTCAACCTGACGATCAGCACAGTGTTGTTTGGCTTGTCTCAAATGTTTATTAAGCTCTAGCCTTCTTGCTGCAGAGTGCCTAAGCGCCTCTTCGATTCTGCCAATAAAATTAATGGACGTCGTCAATTCTACAATCGCTATGTCTTGGCCTGAATCAGCTTGATTCAACTTTGTCAGGTACTCGTTCTTCATCTCCTGCATCTTGACCACGCTGGCTTCAAGATTCGCGAGCTCCTGCTCGGTATCCGCCAGCGAACGCAACGCATGACTGAGCTTATCTTTCTCTATGTTACCGAGATATTCCCAGATTTTTGATGTTGACCGACTAGCCATCAATCGCCTCTTTCATTTCTGTTAACGATTGCTGAAATTCAGCAGGTTCGTGCATCGACTGTCTCAAAAACTTCAAATTCTCTTCCCTGAGCGATATGGCTTTATCCAAATCGAGATTGGAGCCCCTTTGATAGGCACCTACCTGAATAAGATCCCTGTTCTGTTGATATATCGCCCAATAGCGCCTAAAACTTGAGGCCAATTTTAAATGTGCCTCGCTGGCCAACACGGGTAGCAGCCTGGAAACAGACCCTGAGAGGTCAATCGCCGGGAAATGCCCCTCATCCGCGAGCTCGCGCGTTAACACGATCTGGCCATCTAAAGAAGCTCTGGAGATATCGACAATGGGGTCATTTAAATCGTCCCCTTCGGCCAACACAGTATAAATCGCCGTGATAGACCCTTCGTCTTTCGCACCCGTGCCCGTTCTCTCAATCATTTTTGGGATCAAACTAAATACTGAGGATGGATAACCTTTAGTCGTTGGAGGCTCTCCCACCGCCAGCCCTATTTCTCTCTGGGCATGCGCTACTCGAGTTAAGCTATCAACCAGGAGTAATACGTTTTGACCCTTTTCTTTAAAGTGCTCCGCGTAACAATGCGCCAAATTAGCCGCTCTGATTCGCAATAAAGGCGAATTATCTGCTGGCGCCGCAATAACAACTGCGCGCCGAAGCCCTATATAGCCAAGCGTTTGCTCTATAAATTCTTTTACCTCACGACCTCGCTCACCAATTAAGCCGATGACGATCACATCAGCCTGTGTGAATTTAGTCATCATGCCCAGCAATACAGATTTACCCACCCCGCTACCCGCGATTAAGCCAATACGTTGGCCACAGCCGATGGTGAGCAATGCGTTGATCGCCCGAATGCCGACGTCAAGCACTTGATCAATGGGTTCCCTCGACATCGGGTTAATTGGCTCACTAATCAACGGTCTTTGGGTCAATTCGCGCGGCGGCGAGAGTCCATCTAGCGGGTTACCGTAAGCATCTAATACCCGCCCCAATGCTCCGTCACCCACGAAGGCCGAGTCAGAGGACGCGCGTAATGTCACTCGGGCACCAGGTTTCAATCCAATGGTGCCTTGGAAAGGCATCATGTAGATCAAGTCGTTACTAAAGCCAACCACTTGCGCCTCAACACGGCTTCCATCACTTTTCTCCACACTGCATTGCGAGCCCATGGGTGCGTCCAGGCCACTTGCTTCAATCGTCATGCCGACAATTCGGTTCAAGTGTCCAAATCGGACCACCGGCGGCTCGATTAAACGATCTTGAAGATCAAGAAACCGCTGCACCGCTAATTCACTCATGAGGATCTATCTCGTTATCACTCATTCCCAGCGAATCGTTAGGTAAGACTACTTCCGTATCCGAGCCTGAGGATGAGCCTGGGTATGAATGAGGGTTGTTGGGACTCGATAGGTTCGAAAGATGATTATTTGATGGCGCATAGTTCAGGAGTTGTTGCGCTAGCTCAGCGATTCTTTGGTCAATATTATCTTCGAACCCGCCATTACCATACATCACCGAGACTGACCCCGGTTTCAAAGTGCGATCAAATTCAAATTTGTAGTTCGGATAACGACTTTCCATATCTAATGTTTTAATCAGATCTTTCCATTCATCAGCGATGAAAAAAGTCGCAGAAACTTGTCCCTCCTCGGCAACCTGATTGATGACGGTACTCAAAAAACGATCAATCACTTCACGATTGCTCGTCAATTCAGATCGCGCGATCATTTCACCTAGCGCAAGCGCTAACTGGCTCAGTTGCGAGGTAAACTCGCTAGAAAAATTCAGATTATGCTCGAGCGCTTCAAAAAAAGCCTTTTGACCGTCCTTTGCCGTTTGAATTTTCAACTCAAACGATTCTTCAAGTCTCTGCTTGGCGGCATTTTCACCTTCAAGACGAGCCCTGTTGATGGTTGCTTCCAATTCCTCTTCCGAAATCGAAATCAAGCTCGGCGCAGCGTCCTCTATTGGAATCACCGCAGCGTCATCTTCGGGATTAACCGGCAATACATCAGTGCTAACAGATTCTGCGACAGACTCAGGTTCGGGTGCCTGGCTTTCGGTGACCGAATGCCAACTCGTGCTGGTAAACGCACCTTCAACCTTGTCTTTCAGACGTTTTTCTACAAAACCACCAACGTCTTTGACCTTTTTAGCCCACAGCCCTCCTACCGAAAATTCTTGATTAGACAAAATCACCACCTTCTGGAGAAGCAAGAATCAACTCGCCTTTATCCTGAAGTTTCCTTGCCTGCCTGATGATTGATTTACGTGCAGTATCAACCACAGATATTGCGAGCGGCGGCATCATATCCATCTCGTCTTGGAACATCTCCGCTTTGTTCTTAGACATATTGCCCTTGAATTTCTCTACCAATAATTCTTCAGCCCCTTTAAGCGCTGTTCGTATTTCTTCCTCATCAAAATTATTAATCATGGTTTGGATATCTCGGTCCGCCAGGTCAACGAGATTCTCGAAGTCAAACATATTGTCTTCAATCGCCATCACCAGCTCTTCATCCATTGAGCGCATTAACTCAAAGATTTCACTCGCGTCTTCCGATTTTGTTTTATCCATGATTTTTGCTGCGACTCTCAGCCCACCTAATTGTGCGGATGAGATCGAAGTCGATTCAGAGAACTTCGACTGCATGACTTTTTCTAACTGCGCCAAGGCCGATTCAGAAATGGTATCTAACGTGGCCAGACGACTGATCACCGTGGTTTTCATGTCTGAGGGAAGATAGCTCAACACATCTGTCGCGGTGCGCTCGTCGAGCATCGCGAGTATTATTGCAATGACTTGGGGGTGTTCACCACCGACCATATCGGCGATTGCCCTGGGCGCCATCCAATCCAGCATTTCAAGCCCGGAAGACCTTGCTGCAGGATCAACTTTTGCGAGCACAGTGGCCGCCTTTGATTCTCCTACCGCTTGCAGAAGCACTTTTTTAACGTAGCCGGGGCCTTCCAAGCCGAGGTCTGTAAGCCCCTGCAAATTATTCAGAAATTCATCAACGACCGCGACCACTATTGGTTGAGGCACGTCACTGACACTAATCATCGCCCTGGAAACAGAGGTCACTTGCGTTGGTGACAAGGTTTGCATCACCGCTGCAGCACCTGCTTCTTCAAGCAAAAACATTACGATTGCCGCTTTCTCTGTGGCGGTTAGCTGTTGAAACGCAAATTCAAATTCTGCGGGTAAACCGTCACCTTCTACTTCATCTATTGCTAGTTCTGCCATTTCGTCCTCCTAGCTACAACCAAGCTACTCATCAATCCAGCGTTTCAATAAATTGGATACTCGACCTACATCATCTTTCACAAGAAATCTCATCAATGCCACTTTCTGGTCATAAGGCTGAGAGGTATCAAGATACTCAGCCGGTATGCCGACCGCCTTAGGTTTAAGGCGTGCGGTCACATCTTTAATCGTTTCCATATCACCCATTTCTACCAACTGTCGCTCTTCATCTGTAATGTTGTCGGGGTCTTCTAGCTCCATGGGTATTTCGAACTCTTTACTTTCTTTCATGGATTTCAGGAACGGTCTTGCCATCGTGAAATAAACAAAGAACAAGAGTAAAAATACTGCACCCATCCGAACAAAACCATTTAATTTATCAGCTTCCAGGTACCAAGGCAGCTTTTCCAAATCTTCCACAGGCTTTGCGAATTCTGCAGCCACAACCGTCACAAGGTCTCCGCGACTTTCTACAAACCCAATCGCCCCTCGAACAACCTTTTCAATCTTATCAATCCTGAGCGCTAATTCCTGCTCGTCTACGACACCTTCTTCATCACCATAAATCGACTTATTGACGACGACAGCAACCGAAATTTTCTCTATCGACCCTACCTGTTGCTTCACATAACGAATTTCTCGGTCAAGTTCATAATTCCTTGTAGAGGAACTACTGCTCACATCTGCCGCATTTTCTGCTCTAATACTGTCGGAGGCAGTCGTCTCTGTAAATGCTGGGCTAGGGGGCGGTTCGTTGCTAAAACTGCCAGGCACACCAACGGCTGTCAGCGCATTGTCTCGTTCCAATTGCAAAGATTCAGATCGAGTCCGTGGGCCAACGCCACCTCGGTCGAATTCCTCCGTTGTCGATTCTATTTCTGCAAAATTAAGCATCACGTCGACCTCGGTACGCACGTTACCCAGGCCAACAACCGCAGACATCAATTGTTGAATACGCGTTTGGTAAGAGGCTTCTACTGACCGCTTATGTTCAGATTGAGCGGCAGTTAGCGCCATCGCGGCGTCCGAATCAGAATCTGTTAACAGCTGCCCTGTGTCATCAACGACGGTCACATTTTCTCTGATCAGGTACGGAATACTCGACGAAACCAAGTGCACAATAGCTTGAATTTGCGATCGAGAAACCACTCTCCCTGGATAGGGTCTTACGACCACCGACGCCTTTGAAGGCGCCTGATTTCTAACAAAAACACTCTGCTGCGATTCGGCAATATGGACTCTGGCGGAGTTAATTGAACCGATCTGAGAAATCGTCTTGGCTAGCTCATTTTCCATCGCCGCCCTATAACTGACCTGCTCCATGAATCTGCTGGTTGTTATTGAACCTTGTTCGACAAGCGCACCCAGGCTACCCAGGGCTGCGCTTCTGGGAATATTCTGGGAAGCGAGCAATATCCTTGCCTCGTGATATCGATCGGTGGGAACCTGAAGCTCTCCCGAGGAAGTATCGATAAACACCTCGAAGCTACTCGTCGATAATAAATCGTAAGCGGCCTGCCGATCACTTTCCAACATGCCCGGATAAACAGACCGATAACCTGGGGCTGAGATCCAAACATAGAAAAGCACACAAACGATGATCAGCATTAAACCCAAAACGGCTGGCAAAGATTGTTTCACTGCCGGCTGTTCAAAAAATTTAACGATTGCTGACTGTTGAGATTCAGCGGGTAATTGGGACATCGAAGATCCATCAGCTTGACTTTCTGTTAGCGCTGTTTCGATATTCGCAGTTTCATTCTCTGCAGGCTGCAAACCTGCTAGGGGAGAATTCAAAGCTAATTCGGACATGTCAACTCTTCCTAAAAATTAGATAACTCGCTTAAACAGGCATATTAAGAATGTCTTGATACGCCTTGAGGACCTTGTTTCTCACCTGCAATGTTGCTTCAAACGCCAGTGACGATTTTTGCATGGCAAGCACAACACTGGTCAACGGGACATCTTCACCACGTTCGTATGCGCTCTTGAGTGCGCTACTCGTCTTTTGTGATTCATCCACTGCATCTAGGGCATCTTTCGCGACAGAAGCATAATCAACTTTCTGTGAAGCGTTTGCGCCCTGTATATTCGTGGCTTTCGGAGCGAAATCATCTACCGGCGAGATTTGTTGTCTTTGATTTTGTATCTGGCTCATCAAAGCGGCGACAGAGGAATCATACGTTGCCTTAATCATCTCCTACTCCCTGACCTATGCCCACTTGCGTCTTGGTATATCAATGCCTCGGTCTTTCATTCTAGAGACTTTGTAGCGAAGTGTGCGCTCACTTATACCTAACCGAGCGGCTGCCTCTTTCCGAGTTCTGGAGTTTCTCAACGTTTCTGCAATCACTCTAAACTCGTTTGCATCCATCGCACTTTGAAGCCCTGATCTGGATTGATCACCCTCAACCGAGCCATAACTTGGCTGCTCACCTTCATTCGCGCCATAAAAAGCATTAGCTGATGGAGCACGCGTTTCACTCGGGACGTCATAAGCTGGCGTGGTAAATCCGGCACGCACTTCGTGCCCTGTCGTTGGCACATCATAGACAGGATCATCAAAGAAAAGATGGTCAGCCGTAATGTCATTACCGTCTGACAGAACGACCGCTCGCTGAATGACGTTTTCCAGTTCTCTAACATTCCCAGGCCACTCATAACCCAGTAATTTGGTCAAAGCATCCGGTGAAAGATTAGGCACCTGCTGCCCATTGCCATATTTGACTAGAAAGAAGTTTGACAATGGCAATATGTCGTCAGAGCGTTCTCGAAGTCCGGGCACATTGATTCTAAAGGTACTGATGCGGAAATAGAGGTCCTCTCTAAATTGTCCAACACGGATCGCATGTCGAAGATCTCTGTTCGTCGCAGTGATAATTCTTGCATTGACCGGCCTAGATTCTGCACTGCCAATCAGCGTAATTTCTTTTTCTTGAAGGGCTCTTAATAGTTTGGCCTGAATCTGCAGAGGCAACTCACCCACTTCGTCTAGAAACAAAGTCCCACCCTCAGCTTGCTCAAAAAAGCCAATTGTGGTCTTGGTGGCGCCAGTAAAAGCGCCCTTAGCATGACCAAACAGCAAACTCTCAGCTAAAGCTTCCGGCAGTGCTGCACAATTAACCGGCACAAAGGGTCCATTTCGTCTTGGAGAAAAGTCATGCGTTAATCGCGCTAGCACCTCTTTACCAGAGCCGGTTGGCCCATTCATTAAAGCGGTCACTTCCGACGCACCCACGCGCTCAATCAGTGCTAAAAGGTGTTGAGATAACTCATCCACGAAGACATAAGAATCACCTTTGAGCAATCCAACGCGTGCATGAGCAGCGATATCTTCCCATTTCTTCTCGGTATCTTGTCCCTCACAAATGACTTCATCAATGCCTTTCTTCAGGGCGTCCAATCCGAGTTCGAATTGATGCGGATGCACACGGAGCACCGTAAAGATCTTAAAAGGAAAACTTTTGACGAGATTCATCATCGCATCCACTGATGCGAAGCTGTCGGCACAAATCGAGAGAATCACGGGCCCAGTCAGGTCGGCGATCGAATTTGAGAGGGAGTGAATGTTGATCGGCCTAGGGGCCAGACCCATCTTGGTCAGCGTCGCTAACAATGATTGATCAATTGAAGAAACGTCATCCCAAATAATGTCTAAAGGCTGCTCGCTGTACATTTTCTCGCTCTCATTTAAGTCAGTGAGAATATTAAAGCAATCGGCATGCCAACATTTTATTTTGTTAAAAAACAACAACTTGGAAACAAAACGGCAAAGTTCCGGCCAAACCCTACCGGTTTTGTCAATTTTTCGACACCTGCTTCCTATCCTAATCCGTACTTCTTAATTCTCTCTATCAGCGTTGTTCTTTGGATTTTTAGAATACGTGCGCACATTGAGACATTCCCATTCACTTCTTCCAGCGCACGGGAGATCATTCTCTCTTCGACCTGATTGACAACTTCTTTTAATGAAAGGTTTTCCTCCTCCGCCTTGTGGATGCCACGGGCCATCAAAATAATGTCCTCGAACTCCTGACTGTCCTCGCTAGCATCCGGCTCAACGTCGCTTGCCGCGCTTACCGCCTCAGCCGCTTCCTGCAAACCCGACGGGAGCATGGCGGGATTAACCCTTTCCAAAGAAATTACTTCGCCCGGATGCAATACCGATAGCCGATGGATCATATTCGACAACTCTCGAATATTGCCTGGCCACTGATATTTCATCATTTCCGCGAGAAAATCCGCTGAAAACTTAAGCGGCTTTTGGTCCTGCTTGTAAAGATCACAGAAATGATTCACAAACAGTGGAATTTCCTCTGCCCGCTCTCTTAATGGGGCCAGCGTCAGAGGCACGACATTGAGCCTGTAGTACAAATCTGCCCTGAAACTACCGCCCTCGATCTCCTTCTCGATATGACGATGCGTCGCTGAAATGATGCGCACGTCTACCGCAATAGACACATTTGAGCCTACAGGGTCGACAACACGCTCTTGAAGCACCCTTAATAGCTTTATTTGCATATCCATCGGCATATCACCGATCTCATCCAAAAAAAGCGTGCCGCCATCCGCCGCAATGACTTTGCCAATCCTATTGGCGATAGCGCCGGTAAAAGCACCCTTTTTATGGCCATACAGCTCACTTTCGAGCAAATCCCTTGGGATAGCGCCGCAATTCACAGCAACAAAGGCTTTGTCTGACCGATCAGACAGATCGTGGATTTTTCTCGCGAGCACTTCCTTGCCCGAGCCACTCTCGCCGGCAATTAACACGCTCACGTCAGAGGGAGCAATCTTCTCGATTAACCCCAAAAGCTCTTTGGTGACCTCACTCTTCCCAAATACTGGCTGCATGCTGCTTCGGCTTTGAATCTAACGTGGGATATCATGGCAACCAGAAAAGACGATAGCAACAACATCTGATTGCCCACATGCGCAAAACGGCCATTTAAATCCGCTTTCTCAATCAATTACTGGCCAAGTTTGCCGCATCAATCGGCAAACAGGGGGTTATCAATGCAATAATCCGCCTTTAGGTGTTGATTATTCATGGCATGATTACTGCTAGTAAATTAACACAGGAAATAACAAATTAAATTAAAGATATCGAGCATTTGACCGATCAGTCTAATGGAAGACCAATCCTTTAAGCACTAAATTATGGCTGGAATAGATTACATTAATGCCCTTGGCGCCGGCGCTTCATTTGATACAAAGAAAATTGTTGAATCTTTAGTTGAAGCAGAAAGAGCAGGTGCACAAGCTCAAATAGAGAGAAAAATCGCTGACGCAGAGTCAAAGATAAGCGGTTTAGGCTCGGCTGCGTCTATTCTCGACATCTTAAAAGAAGGCGCAGAACTTCTTAATGACGCCAAAGATTTCAATACGCTTTCTGTACAAAACAGCCAATCTTCCGCGCTTGGGGCAACGGTCACCAATAACGCAAGAGCCGGCACAAACAGCGTCAATGTCACTAGTATCGCGCGCGAACAACGCAGTATTTCCGATGGATTCGATTCTTCGAGTGCCGTCATTAACGGCGCAAACACCACCACCATCAGCATTACGATTGGCGGTGCTACCGAGAACATCTCGGTTGAATCTGCTTCCCTTGCGCTCATGCAAACGGCCATCAACGATGCAGACCTCGGCGTTAGAGCCGAGATCGTCAATACCGGCACCGGATCAGGCAATTTCCGCCTCCAACTGGTCGGCGAGAACGGCTCCGATAATGCCTTTACTGTCTCATCCGACTTCTCAGGGCTCAATATCCAGTCGATCCAGTCAGCGTCAAATGCCAACCTGACCGTGAACGGCGTAGACTTTACACGCTCAACCAACCAAATTTCAGATATCATCGAGGGCGTTAGCCTCAACTTAACGTCTGTCACCGATGGCACTGCCACAGTATCGGTCGAACGAGATGTCTCGGAAGCAAAAGGCAACATTATTGCTTTTGTCTCAATGTATAACGAAGCCAGTCTTGAGTTTAAAAAACTGACCAGTTCTGAATTAGATGGCCCCCTTCGCGGCGACAGTATTTTCAGATCGATGACTCGCAGCCTCCGCTCTATCGTCGTTGGCACTTCGTCATCGCCAGGAAGTGCCGTCAGCTCATTATCTAGCATGGGCA
>ERZ1046148.837-NODE-837-length-17099-cov-5.765079_pt1 | contig 17099 bp, 7 predicted proteins | sample MGYA00383090_ERZ1046148 | MGnify/ENA primary metagenome ERZ1046148 (study PRJEB29581, sample SAMEA5548360) | metagenome | biome: marine; feature: coastal; material: water | depth 25 m | study: Short-term variability in the microbial, nano- and picoplankton dynamics... | reverse complement strand
TTTATTTATTGATATATTAAATGATAATTCTGTTGTATTTGATGCTAGTATGAGGTATCAAGAAGCTGGAATACCCTTGGTAGTTCTTGCGGGCACACAGTATGGGACGGGCAGTAGTAGAGATTGGGCAGCCAAGGGGACCTTGTTGCTAGGTGTTAAGGCAGTTATTGCTACCTCATTTGAGAGAATACATCGCTCCAATTTAGTTGGTATGGGTGTACTCCCACTAACATTCCCAGATGGAGATAATGCTGACTCGCTTGGATTGGATGGAAGTGAATCTTTTGATATTCCTTCGCATGCTAATTTGGAACCACTTTCGAGTATTACTGTTACAGCCACAAAGCAAAGTGGCGAGGCTATCGAATTTGAAGCAACAGTTCGTCTAGATACTCCCGTTGAAGTGGATTATTATCGAAATGGAGGCATTCTCCAGACAGTTCTTCGCAATCTTGCTCAATACTGAAGTTCAAATCATTAGACGCAGTGGGTGAATACGTGACTGACGAAGACAACATCCGTTTCTCGTTCCGCTCTAACGAGCATGATGTCGAGGTAGTTATCCAAGGTCCTCCCTCTTGGGTCAATCTTTACCGAGAAAGAATTGGTATGGAAGGTGACATCGGATTTGTCCAAGAAGTTTCAAATCTCGATATAGGGAGTGCTCAAGAATCAGATTCAAAGAAGGAAATAGAATTACCAGGACCTCCTCCTGATCCTAGTAGATTACCATCAATTGTCAGAGTTGTTGGCGGTTTGGATATTAATGCTGGAATGGAGGCAATTGGCGTTCCCGATAGAACGGAGCCAGACCTATCTGAGATTAGTATTTTCCTCGATGAATTAGAGGAGAATCCAGAACCTCTGTCGGACAATATTTCGGGTGACCCTCATGCTGAAGCTTGGATTCAACTAATTTTGACTTTAGTGGTTAGGGAACATGGTCATACATCATTGTCAGTTAGCTCTATTGAGGCCCTGATTGGTGAGAAAATAAATCGTTCAGGAATAGATCTGCAAATGTTTCTAGATAGGCTTTGGTTACTAGGGAAATTAGAGCGAATTCACGGTGGTATCGAGACTCATTATGCTCCGAATCCGAGTTGGTTGGAGTCACACTGATGGAAAACGGACTCTGAATTTTGTGTATTATTTTATCATTTTTTCACTACAACTCCTAAGGAGTTGCGTCAATCAATGCGGGCGAAGGCATAAGAAACAACTGAAATTCGCGTTAGCATGATGTCCACCGCAAAGAACGCTTCAAGAACTTCTCGAGAAGGAAGATTATCTATTCTGCTCGTCATGTTAATGCTGAGCTCGCCAATGCTTTCTCTGGTACCTGCAGCATCTGCTTCACACATTACTCAGTATGCAGTACAGAGAGATCCTTCCTTCATTACAATAGGAGATCTTGACTGTGATGGGGACAATGATATTGCTGCAGCGAGTTCCATGGGTCACTTCATCAGTGCACTGTATAATGATGGAAATGGAGGCTTTGGGGACAGGCAAGACGTTTTTATCTCAAATAATGAATCATATCGTGCTGGATTTGAGGGTACTGCTGATGGAATCAGAGTTTACATTGATGATATCAATGGCGATGGAACTAATGATTTGATTTACTATCAACAAAATATTCGATTTGTGGGTGGGCCACATATTCCTGGGAATTTGACAGTTCTCTGGGGTGATTGCAATGAGCGTGTTAATCAGTGGGCTTCATCAAATCCAATTACAGTCGATAACCCCTATATGCAAGATATGGATGTTGGTGACATAGATGGAGATGGTGATGCAGACATTGTTATGAGCGTCATCGACAGAGGGTTCACAAACAATTTCCTGATGATTTTCAAAGGTCCAGATCCATCTGAAATTACCAATCAACAAACCATTCCTGTTCCATTAACTAATGGGCTATACACGAATGTCTTCCTCGGTAATTGGGGCGAAACAGTAGTAGGGGGAGGAATTCCTGGTGGCGTAGGTGACTGTGAGGATCTTGATATTTGGTTACTTAGGACTCCTCCTTTTAACGCTGCAATTGGATTTGCGTCTGGGCACTACGATAATATGACCGTTCTTGAGTATGATTGTACATTAGGAACTTATCCAAATCCACTTGATGCTACTTCTAATGCTGTACATAATTTCCAGCTTGACACAGAACAAAATGATCCAATTGATGGAATTGATATTGCAGATACTGATAATAATGGTGAAATTGACTTAATTGCACACGTGGATGGTCTAACTGGTAATATTTCATATGCGACAAGGTCTGGAAATAATTGGAATACGCAGAATTACGTGCATTTGGGTGATTTTAAGGGGGCTTCACTAACTATATCAGATGTAAATAGGGACGGACATTACGATTTCTTTGTACCGACCGAACTTACTCTCACTCGACTTCAGGACTCAACCGCCCAGAATCAAACATATCTTCTCTTAGATAATTTACGTGAAATAAACTCGGTTGAGATTATCCTTGCTAATCCTTCAGGGACTGGATACTTATCTTCTCTGTCATTCGATGTAGGCCGTCGACCAACGATGGCAGTCCCTGGTCAATTGGCTGGTGGCGAAGATAGTGCTTACGAAATCGTAATTGGACAAAGAGACAGAGCCTATAGGTTTGCTAATAGCGCTATGTGGCTAGATACTCAAGGTTGGGCTGGCGCAGGAGACTTCCTATCTGTTCTTTCATTAGATAACGAAGACGTTGGAATAACAGACGTGACTATAGCACCTGCTGCATATGATCCAGCTACCGGCCAAGCAAAGATTGGCGAAGGTACACGATTCGTAAATGTCACAGTCAAAAATACGGGATTAAATCCAATTAGTGGTTCTATCGATGTTAATCTTGAAGTTAAAGAAGTTCTTGACGGAATTGATACATTAGTATATTCTAATGATTTTGAAGGTAATATTGATGATACAAATTGTTCTTCCTGTTCTATCGCTTTGAATTCATATACAGGTGAATATGGACAGGGTTCTTCTTCTTGGCATGAGGAATGGAATGCCTCTGTTGATGAAAATGGTTCAGCAACAGATGACATTTGGGAGGCTGATTTTAATCCTACAACTTACATGTGGGCTGGATCTGATTATCAAGGAAATGATAATGATTCTGGATATTACAATAACATGGATGAAGCATATATTATTGAGAATGTAGATTTAACAAATTCAGATGCGGCACATTTAGACATAGATCTATTTTGTAGTACTTCGTTCTTTGAATTGTATCTTGCAGAGCAGTATTCAGTTGTTGAGAGATGGCTGTATGAAGACTCGTGTGGTATTGATGTCTGGAGTGATGGGAATGGTTGGGAACAAGTGTTTTTCACAGGAGGATGGGATGAGGAGCGTTACTTACGAATACTTGGTCTCGGAGTTGATCCAGAGTATAACACTTATAATGGAAATTTCAATGATTGGACAATTACACCATGGACAAACTATAGTGGAGATTATGAGATTGATTTAACGCCATATGCAGGTGAAATAATAGACATTAGATTCAGATTCCGTAGTGGCTTAATGGGTAGCGTAGGTCCAGATGGATCATCACAGGGTGGTGGATTTGATGGATTTGCCTTTGATAATATCTCGATTTACAAGACAGACGTAATTTTTGGTCCGGCCGAGGTGATTAGCCAGCCACTTACCTTCATTGACATGGCTGCAGGAGCTATTGAGGAAGTTTCGCTAACTGCTGACTTTATTGATAATAAAACATATTACATAAAAACAGACCTTAACAATCCTAGCGGTTATGATAATGCTGATGCAACCAATGATGAAGTAAAATTCCAACTTACTGTAAAGAATCTTTTTGACCCAGGTGTTGCTGAAGAGCCATGGGTCAGTCTGGAAAATGGACTTAAGTATGCATCCGGCGAAAGAGATATTGAAATTATTGTTCAGAACTTTGGTAATACTCTAACGGATTTCCAACTAAAAACTAAAATTCAAAACGCTATTCCTGATCTAAAGGCTTACGAGGATTTCTCTGGCTTTGAAGACCCAATTTGGTATGATGATGAGAATGAGAATGGTTCTGTAATTGATGATTCAAATGGTGTTCATCCGATGCTTCCTCAGTCCAGAGGAATTTTCAATAGTGAAGCATATTGGTTAGGTCATCCTGACACAGGATATGGTGATAATTGGTCTGAGTGGCTTTCAGTTGGGCCAATTGAAGTCTCAGCGGAAGGCGATGATTTCACTTACCTCACCTTTGATTATTTTGCTGAAGGCGACTATATTACTGACAATGATCGCTTCTTCTCCCCTCAGGATGCCGCAGGTCTTGTGATTAATTGGACAAAGAACGGTGAAGAATTCACAGGAAATGTCTGGGGTAGTTGGACTGATTTGAATGAGAATGGCATTAGACCATTCCATGAATGTGAAGACTTTGATTTAGATGGCAGTTATGAAGAGGTAGAATATTTCGGTGACCTTTCTGACAAATTTGATTCAATACTTTGGTTTGATTCGGAGGATCTTGTGAAATCAGTTATTCTTGACTTTAATCATATTACCCTACTAAACACCACTTCAGATGATACTTTTAATTGGAACACTGAATGTACCGATGTTTCAGGTTCTGATGTTACTCTGACATGGATTTTCGAGTCTAATGATGACGGTGTCAATGGCAACGCAGGACTAGCTGGTTTTGCAATAGATAATATTCGTATTGATGAGTTTACTTTTGAGGATGATGGAACTTACATGAACAATGTAACGGGCCTTGATGCGTTAGAGAAAACTACTGTTAATGTGGCTTCACATAATTTCCGTTCAGGAATCTATAGGATAGATGCGACAACGATATTAGATTCTAATATTACAGGAACTGCTTGGTACAATATGAGTGAAATAACTTCTGCTAATAATCACACTCAAATCATATTCAGTATTGCTAGTGCTGATATCACCTTAATGCAGCCCGATGTTCTAGATTGTGTTTCAGATATTACATACAATTGTGTTTATGCCATCGATGATTCTTCTGAACATAGTTTCTCTGTCCCACTGCTCAATGGAGTTATTGGAGGAGAATATGAGCTATCCATGAAGATAGTCAATTTGGCGACTGGTCAGATGGTCTACAATGAAACTGCAGATAACAGTCCTTTCGATTTAGATCCTCATCAAAGAGATCAAGCTAATTGGAGTAGCCCCAGCCCCCCGACTGGTTGGAAAAGTGATACGAGATACAACATAAGTTTCTTCGCTACAATGGTAGAAGATGGGAATCGTTCAGGAAACGACCGTTTCTTTGAAATTGATTTTGTTGACAATATTGATGTTGCAATTTTGTCTAACCCAACAGATCAAAAGCGTCTCCAGCGAGTTAAGAGTGACCTTGAGTCAATGGGAATGACCTACACACAGTACACTGTAGATGATTGGGATCGTTATGCAACTCCCGATTGGATGAGCCATTATGCCAAGATTCTACTTCCATGGCAAACCGATTACAATGTTGAATATGGAGAATATTACCAATCCCTTTCTGAGACACGAGATTCTGGAATTTCAGTAAATGATGTTTTGGAGAGTTACATGACTTTCGGTGGTACTGTGCAGATGCACCTTGGTCCATATAGAACCGCCTATGATGAGAATATTATCCACGATTTGGATGTTAAAATGCGTAACACCAACAACACTGTGACATTTGATGATTTGACTATTATTGATGCCTTCCATCCATTGATGAAAGATGTTGATACGAATACATTCGCAGGAATACATGGAGGTTCATACGTTGCATTAGCTGGTCTTAATACAGCACAAACTCAGGATTCGCAGATTCCAACAATTTGTGGAGGTAAGATTGCTAGGCAGTCGGATGGAACATTCCATACTTTATTGAGAAGTCAATCCGAAAGTTCTCAATCTCTTCTATCAATATGTGGCATAGGGCAAGGCGGAATGATAATCACAACTATTGATGTAGAGAATCCTTCTGTGTCTCAACCATATGGTGGGACATCAATGCCTCTGCTTTCTAACATGTTGTCCTATCAAGTAACACCTTATCCATCATCATTCGGAATTAGAGGCGATGGTTTCTCATTAGAGATAAATGATGAGCAACCTACTGAAGCTAATAATGGATTTGGATACGAAAGATTTTACATTAAATCGAATGCAGATTTATCATTCAACTTTATCACGGATAATCCTGAACTTGCAGATGTCCTAACAGCGGATTGGACTCTAACTCCAAACTTAGTCAATAACTCAGTTACAGGATGGAGTGGCGAGATTATTGATTATGGTGAAATTAGTCATATTCAACAAGACACTCCAAGCATTCCTACGCCTGGGTCATTTTGCGTTGGTGATTCTGGTTCCCAAACAGGTTGTCTTGTTGGTGCGGAATGGCTCTTAACGCTATATCTACACGATGAAGAAGGCCATACAAGAATTGCATCAATTGTTTTAGAAACCAATGACGATTTAGCAGATGATTATTACCCTACTGCCAATATTGCTTTAGTTCAAAATTCTATTACTGATGAGTATGTAACTCTTCTTGAAACGAATGGCGATATACCAATTTATCAAGTTCGATTGAAGGATACTGGCGATATTAGTTTGGAGTTTGATGCATCAGGATCATTCGATGAAGATGCACCACAAGGGCAATCTGGAATTGAATATTATAGGTATAATATATACTATGATTATCCTGCTAATGAGGCCATTCCATCAGATCTTCTTCACGAATTTGAAATTTCTAGTGCAGCTGGAGGCGATATTTGGTCTTACGTTTTCCGAAATCTGACTAATATAGGAAACAACAACCCGCATGAAATTATTGTTGAATTGCAGGTTTTGGATAGAGCTGGAAAGAAATCTTCCAATACTGCTGAAATCCAAATTCAAGTAGTTGGTGAGGATTTCGGAGATGCACCACCTGATGTGCGATTGACTTCTCCTAAATCTACAGATTCTCAAAGTCAAGATTTGGTTTCTGTCTCAGGGTCTGTTGTTTCAGGTGCTGAATATGGCTTGACAATTGAAGTGGCCTTGGATCCAAATATATTCGATAGTTCTCCAACGATTAAAGCCAATCAACACTCTCTTGGCAAGTACAATTCTACGGATTTAGGTGGCATGTCTCCTCTTATTGATGGTCAATCGTTTGTATTGACTCTGAATATAGCGGATTTATACACTACGAATGGAGAGAACACAACAGTATACTGGCGTGTTGTTGAAGGAGATGGTGAGAGATACCAACTTGATTATGACTTCAAGATATATTTACTTCCAAGATCAGATGACCCCTGCGAATTAGATTCATCTGCACCAGGTTGTGAATCATCCAGTGGATTTGGTATGACTATTGTATATGTTGCAGGGGGGGCAATCCTGATTGTAGGAATTGTTGCAGTTACTTTGATTTTCAGATCACGAGGTAAAGACGATGTTGAAGATAGTGTTGAACAGTTCGGTGGCGTTCAACAGATGGACCCTGTAGAAGCATATGTACAGCAGATGGTTGGCCAAGGATATGCCGAAGCAGATGCTAGACAGTATGCTGAGCAGTACTATGCATCTTATTATGCCCAACAAGGTAAAGACGGCGGTAGTTGACATACCTAATCAAGGGGATACTAAATCCTCACCTTGAAGAAGTGGTGACAACCGCATAATTGCATGGATGGCACCGACCGATACACTGTGGCCGATCTTTCTCTTGCTGATGCAGGAGGTTTGAAGGTCGCTTGGGCTCGTAGTCGAATGCCCGCATTAGCTGCATTGCGAGCCAAGGCTGAAGTCGAACAACCTCTAGCCGGTCATCGAGTAACGGGTTGTTTGCACGTCACTAAAGAGACAGCAGTTCTAATTGAAACAATTGCTGCAGCAGGTGCTGAGATTTCTTGGTCTGGATGTAATCCTCTTTCTACACAGGATGATGTTGCTGCTTGGCTTGCTAGTCAAGGGTACAGTGTTCATGCTTGGTATGGACAGAAAAATGATGAATTCTATTGGTCAATTGACAAGACTCTTGAGCTGAATCCAACTTTGACTTTGGATGATGGAGCGGATTTAATCTATCGCGTACATTCAGAGTATCCTCATTTAGCTGATGGAATTGTTGGTGGTACCGAAGAAACCACAACAGGAGTGCATAGATTGAGAGCAATGGGTGAGGCTGGTGAACTTCAATATCCTGTGATTGCAGTTAATGATGCTACTACCAAATGGGATTTTGATAACGTTCACGGCACGGGTCAATCTACTCTTGATGGTATTATTAGAGCAACTAGTGTACTTCTTGCAGGTAAGGTGTTCGTTGTAGCGGGATATGGTCATTGTGGCAGAGGTCTCGCGATGCGTGCTCGTGGTATGGGTGCCAATGTTGTAATCACTGAAATTGATTCAGTTGCCGCTCTCAAGGCATTAATGGATGGTTTTCGTGTAATGAAGATGGATGAGGCAGCGAAGATAGGAGATGTCTTCTGTACGGCTACTGGAATGAAGGATGTAATAATTGGAAGACACTTTGATTCAATGAAGGATGGAGCGATTGTCTCAAACACTGGTCATTATGATTGTGAAATAAACATCCCCGATCTTGAGAGTAGGGCGTCAAAGAATTACATGATCAGAGATAATAATGAGGCATTTGAGTTGAGTGATGGTAGAACGGTCCATCTTCTTGCAAGAGGTCGTTTAGTCAATTTAGCAGCAGCCGAAGGACATCCTAGTGAAGTAATGGACATGTCATTTGCAAATCAGTTTCTTTCTCTTTGTCGATTGGCATCTGAAGGAAATCAATATGAAAATATTGTTTATGATATTTCATCAGAGCAGGATAGCGAGTTGGCTGCTCTGAAATTGGCAACAGAGGGTGTTAGTATCGATGCTTTAACTTCTGAGCAAATCGCATACGCTAGCGATTATAGTGCAGGGACCTGAAATTGAAAATTACTCAATCTTCGATGGTATCAAATTCAACTGAATCATCCTCATTTCCGTCCCACCATCCCGAATCTTGTTGGTTCCAATTTGGCACATTCGGCGTCCATTTCTGATTGAGTCTTTCATCAATTTCAACAATTTTTCCAATTCTCTCCTGAAAGGCTCTTGTACGTTTTTCTAAGACTGAATTGTAAAGTTTACTTCCTCTTATTTCATCAGGAATACACAGTTTTCCTGAACTCGCTTCAACATCTAGGGCTCTTTCAAGATCCATCGAGTGCCGATTCAGTTTCTGTAATAATCCTGAGGATAATCTACTGATACCCCAAAACAAGAATAGGATGATTAGGAAAACAATTAGGAGTCCTAGTCTACCCAAATTACCAAGTAATGTCATCGAGAAAGTTCCGAGTAAGAAAACAATTGGTGCTACAAAAGTCAAGAGGAAGAATGTTTCAGATAGTGGTTTCCTTGTTTTCATACGGTCAATAATTTCCCATCTCTTGTGTTTGGGATTCTGTGGTCTGAAAACTTCATCCTTTTCCATATTTGACGCATTAGCAACCATTTTCCTTACTGAATCCATCCTGAATAATTGACGATTATCGGGGTCCTCCATTTCAGGACTGAATAGGGTCTCTAATAATTCTCCAGCTTCTTCATAATTTCCTAATCTGATGAGAACACCGATCTGTTCAACTAGAGGTGTAACCTCCTTTGGTACTACTTTTCTCCTCATCTCCCACCATTCAAGAGACTCCTCCATCATCCCTAAATGGTCGACAAGTAATGCTCCACCCAATATCCACGCGTCTCTACGTTCAGAATCGATTCTGACAACATGTCGTAATGCAGAAAGTGCAGTAGCAGCTTGTGCAAGGCTTGGTTCGTCTGTTTTTCCTCGTCTGACAGGAGGTAGTGAAAGTCGTGAAATCATGAACCAAGCATCTGAATGATCTCGATCTATCTTAGTTATTTCATGTGCTAGAGATTTTGCATCCTCTAGTTCACCAACTTTTTCTTGTTCAAGCGCATCAGCCCAAAGCTTCTCCGCGCTCTTCGCCATGACCATTGCTCAGGTGTTGTTAAGATGAATGCTCGGGTGGCTAATCTTCAGTTAATTATTCAATATAGAAATTGAAATTACCTTCTTCCACTACTGCGACCAGGTCTGTTTCGGCGATTTCCGCCACCTGTTGGCCCACGGAAACCACCTCTTCGAGGTTTATTTGCACTACCTGGACTCCTACCTCTTGAGTTTCCGCCTTGTCTAGAATCTCCATCTCTAAATCCTCTGCGTTCTCCGCCTCTAGGGCCTCTTCGGTCACCTTCTCGTGATTGTTTTCTAGGAGGTCGGTCTCTTCTTTCCTGCCTCCCTCTATTACTGTCCCCGCCTCCGCTAGGTTTCTCCGCTTCACAGCGATTACATTGATTCCTGAAAGCAAAGTTTGAATTCTTGCATTTTGGACAGGTCCAGTCTCCTCCACGATTACCATCGCTTCGTTCTCCTCTATTCCTGTCACCTCTACCTCTTTGGTGATTTGAGTCATTTCCTCTACCTCTTTGGTGATTTGAGTCATTTCCTCTACCCCCACTAGGTTTCTCAGCTTCACAGCGATTACATTGATTTCTAAAAGCAAAGTTTGAATTCTTGCATTTTGGGCAGGTCCAGTCACCTCCACGGTGTCCATCTCTGTTATCTCTGCCTCGATCTTGTCCGCGCCTGTCTCTATTGCCACTTCTATCGTAATTTCCTCGACCCTCATCTCTACCTCGACGATTGTCACGCCGATCAAAGCGCCCTCGGTCCTTGTCTCGACTGCGTCTCTCTCGAGGTGCAATCTCAACAGGTGAACCAATTGCACTAGATGTATTGACATCTTCAGCTAATGGGTGAATGTGAATTAAGGCTCTATCTACCGCACCTATTACCGTGTTTACACGACCTAAGGACTTTCCACCAATTACTCGAAGGGTTGCTCCTAGTCGTGGTGCACGACCCTCAAAAGCAACGAGAAGCCCACCTTCGTGAGACTCACTCTCTACGTTCCCACTGAAGCTCATGACCTAGTCGCGTCGGCCCGAGTATATGAGTGCGGCAGATAAAGCAATTATCAGTCCAGGTAGCCCAATTGCAGGAAGTGAGAAACCAGAGTCCTTGTCATCAGGCTCTTCGATGATGGGATTAGTTTCATCAAATAGGTGAGTATTGTCTACAATATGTTGAACTTCATCACAAAGATTTGATTCATCACATCCCTTTACCACTATTGTGTATGATCCTTCTGACCAGACTGAGAAGTCAATCTGAGGAGTAGCCCATGAGTTTCCATTTACTGTTATTTCTCCAGCTGCGGCGCCATCAATTAATTGGGTAAAAGTCACATATTCTCCATCGGGATCACTGAATTGTCCATTCATTGACCACGAGTTTCCATTCCATCCTTCTGAGTTAATTACAAGAGAAGGGGGTGAACCAGTCTTGATTATTCCAAGATCATAAAACTCTTCCATACTAAAAACGCCATTTCCAGAAACTTCTACCCAAACATATGCAGGGCCAGGGACTATTGTTGAAGAGGCAACCTCGGCAGTGATTTCAGAGACATATAGTGAAAACGGACCTGAAGAATCGTCTCTGACTCCATATTCTGAACTGAATCCAATTAATACACTTAATTCTGGCCAACCCAAAGTTGGGCTAAGAGTAATAGGATGAGGGTCTGAAAGTTCTGTGGAAGTTGTTGAAATTTGTAATGGTACTCCCACGCTCCAAGTTCTATTACCTGAAGACTGTCCTGCTTCATCAATTGCCTCACATGTTATTTCTCCTGCTTCTCCACGAGGAACATCCATTGACAAATCTCGACTTTCAATTTGGACATTTAGCCCTGGGTCTCCTCTACAATCGATTATCAAAGAAGAAAGAGCCGCCTCATCAGAAAACCAATTCTGAATATCTCCCCATTCTGCGATTACTTGTTGTCCGCCACTACTTTTGGGGAACCATGAATCCTCCTCTGGTGCCAATTCGGTCCATTCAGGTGGGTTGTCTATTGGTATAGGTGCAGTGGTAAAGTCGGCAAACAGGTCTTCTCCAACTGGCCAAATAGGCATGTTTGGTTCAATGATATAGGTTAGGCTTCCATCTAATTCTTCTACCAATTGATACGAACTTGAACCATCGCCTAAACAAGTTCCTCGTTGTGGAGTCTCTACTGAATCACCATCATCACTCTCCACGTTACGTCCTTCGCATTCATCCCACATGTCGAGACGAAGTCCTTCCGTGTATGGGAAATGAAAATTATAGATAGCATTAGACATGTTTGATGCATTGAAAACAAGAGTAAATTCATCAGGTGAATTAATGTTATTTATTGTCAAGGTTGCATTAAGCCAGAGTATTAATCTGCATTCATCCAATCCTGCGGATTGATCTATATTCGTGTCACAGTCTCTGTTTGAATCAGGGACTACTGGGACCTCAACACAGTCATTACTACTCCCAAATCCTGAACAAGAGCGAATTTCAGAGTGATCTTCAGGAACAAGATTCCATTCTTCGACCAAAACTTCATCCTCAGTCCAAGAGATATTCTTCCAGTCTGTTCCTTCACCACCTCGGTGTGGACCTCCATCTCTCATCCCAATTCGTGTTAGTGTATGCTCAACACACTCTGAGGCAATAGCACGAACTCCTTCTCTTTCATCGGTGGACATCCATCCGTCATCCCCACTAGGATATACTTCTGCAACAAAGGTATCAAGATTTGTTCTGACAACATCTGCAAGTGTGCCATTTACCCATGCTACTGCGTGAACATCAGCAGATTTCCAATCAGATGCGACATCAATTTCAAAAATCGCTTTTGAATAATCAAACATATCTTCAAAGGTAATCGAACTGCATTGTTCTTCAAGAGTAGGTCCATCTCCTCCAAATTGTTCTCGGGCTTCAATATCAACTGTGAGTTCCTTACTTGGAGCGCTCATAGGGACCCATGAAGTAACCATTGCAAACATGGCTAGAAGAACGGCTATCTGCAGTACACTGCGGTGCGCCATGCTATGGGCGGATGATGATGGACGATATTGATATCGGCGTCATGTAATTGAGAAAATCTGTATTTTGAAACAAATATATTCACTTTTTTTTAAGCTTCATATGCTTCTACCATCATTCTGACAGCGATATTAACGTCAAGATTTCCATCGAGTAATTTCCCTAATGAACTAAGGAATGGCACCTCCATTCCAAGAGTACTTGCTCTTTTGAGAAACATCCTAGTTGCTCTAACTCCTTCTGCAACCATGTGCATTTCACCTAATGCAGCCTCAAGCGATTTTCCAGAACCTAATTTTTCCCCTAGAGTTCTATTTCTTGAACGTGGACTTGTTGCTGTAACGTATAGATCCCCGATTCCTGCTGGACCGAATGCAGTAGAGGATTCTGCTCCCATTGCCGCGAGTAATCGAATACCCTCACTAAATCCTGCCAAAACCAAGGCGGCCTTCAGATTGTCACCACCAATTCCATCTCTTAGACCATCTACAAGACCACAGGCAAGAGCTACTGTATTCTTGTATGCACCCCAAAGTTCAGCTCCAATAACATCATCTGTTGATGAGAGAACAAGCGTTTCTGTCGAGAGGCGCTCCGAAATTCTCGTAGCAACAGATTTGTCGTGACAAGCGATTATTGCGCTAGTCACGACCCCTCTGGCGACTTCAGGAGCGATAGTTGGCCCAGTTAGTACAATTACCGGATTAGATTTTCCAGCATTTGCTAGACGTGATTCAATTTCAGGAGAAATCATTCCGGATTCACTCTCTTCTTTTGGAGCAAGACCTTTGGCTAAATCGAGAAGAACATGCGAAGGTCGTAACAAGGGAATTAAATCATTGACAACAGAAAGAATTACACCACTTGGTAGAGCAATCACAAGAATCTCACAGGTTTCAGTGATATCCGACAATTCCATTGTTACATCTAGATTTGGAATCTCGTGTCCAGGTAGATATTTGTCATTGATATTTCCAGTCATTAGTGCCTCATAGACTTCTTGTTCTATTGTCCAACCCATGACGTTGTGACCGTCCTCACACCATACTTTGGCTAGCGCGGTCCCCCAGTTACCTAATCCAAGAACTCCTATTCTAGCCATATGCTCCCCAGAATCGCCTCGCCTCGCGCCTTCATTAAGACCCTATGGGGTCAGGTTCGCCTTCCGTTGGATTCTTGAGGTATATTCTAACCGTCCGGAATAAGCAGGGGTACCCGAGTGGTCAAAGGGGCTGGGTTTAGGTCCCAGTGCGTAGTGCTTCGCAGGTTCAAATCCTGTCCCCTGCACCATCTTTCCAGCATAGATGTGCGTAGTGTACAATCTGCGAAAAAAACTCAATAACACTAATGCTGGGTATTTATTCAAATACTCGACCGTTCCCGTGTGATGTATGAGTAGAACTCTTGTTCTTATTACAAGCCTGATTATGATCACCACTTCTGCCTCCGGTTGCCTTAGTGGAGATACAGTAGAAGACATCTTAGGGTGTATGGATGAAAATGCTGCTAACTACGATGAAAATGCCACACTTGAGGCCCTAGAAGACTGTTTCTTCATAGCCACTATGGAGGCTTTCGTCGGAGCTATGGACAACCAGATGACCATTGATGAAATGCTCGTTCTGAATACACGTGCCGGTTACTCTACTGTAATGTACACTAACTCTAGTGGTGGAGAAGGTGAGATGATCGCTCTAGAGGGATTACATATTGAAGAGCATGTAATGGTTGATTTGGCTAACAACTCTGCTATGGTTAGGACCGTTTTGAACATGGGTCCTATGATTTCTATCGATAATCAGGTCATTCAGGTGGGTCAGGTTGTCAATGTACATAACAGCGTATCCGGAATGATGGCAGCAGAATCTGGAGGCGCACAGACTAACTCAGCACAAACTAGAGATGTTGAAGGAACTGTGATGGATTTGGTTGAATCGATGGTTGCTGACTCATTCATGTCATTGATGACGATGGATGATATGATGGATGATGAAGACACTGAATATGATGTCATGGATGATATGCCAGAAGATCTAGAGGCTAGCTTCAGTTACGACTCTTCAGAAAATTCACAATCGATGGTTGCAACCTACACCGAGGAAGGTGCCTCAGCAGAAATGGCAATTGTATTGGATGATAGTAGTAATCTAATGTCATACACAATTACTTCTGGTGACGGAACCAATGATTCCACTATTATCCACACGGTCATGTGGGGAGATGCAGTTGTGATTGAGGTAGATGATACTTTACCAAAGTCGGCGACTCCAGTTATTTTTGAAGGTCTCAATGATTTCGATCCATTTGAAGAAGAAGCAAATGGCGGCTTTGGTGACGGCACAGGCAGTGGCTGCGGTGATGGTAATGGTGACGGTAACCCAGACACTCCTTGCGGCGAAGAAGGTGAAGGCGACGACGGTCCGACTGCTGAGGAATTTCTATATATGACCGATCAAAATGGTGACGGTCAAGTAAGTTGGTCTGAAATTGAGGATGTCTTCACGGCCGAAGAGGATTGGGAATCTGATGGACAAAGAGCATATTTCCAGTCTCACTTCGATACTTCTGATGAAAATGGGGACGGCTATCTGACTGATGATGAGATATTGTTATTCATTTCAATCTTCGATGAAGATGAAGATGGCGACGATGCTCCAAGCCCTGAGGAAGTTTTGCAATGGTTCGATATGGATGGAGACGATCATCTCAGTTGGGATGAATTCTGGAACTCTTACTCTGAGGGAGATGAGTCTGATGAAGAAATATCAGACCTTCAAGATATCTTCGATGCTTCAGATGATGACGGAAACAGTCTCCTAGGAATAGACGAGCTTCAGTATTTTATTGATATGCTCATCGAATATGAGGACGAAAATGATGACGGCAGCAGCGGTCCAGGCGGCGGTACTGGCAGTGGCTGCGGCGACGGCTCTGGGGATGGTGATCCGAACACTCCTTGTGACGATGATGATGACGGCTCAGGTGGCGGTTCAGGTGGCGGTTCAGGCGACGGCTCTGGTGGCGGCTCAGGTGACGGCTCAGGTGGCGGTTCAGGCGACGGCTCAGGTGGCGGTTCAGGCGATGGGCCAGAAGGCGGTATGGGGCAGGATGATGATGAGTCGAATGTAGGTGACGGCTCTGACGACGATGACCCTCCTTCTCCCCAAGAGGCCATGGATGACGTAGATACCAATGATGACGGCTACATGAGCTATCAAGAGTTCGAGGACTCCTGGGAGTCCGAAAACCCCGAATTAGATTGGGATGAGGTTACAACTCTGTTCGATGATTGCGACGACGATTACAACGATCTGATCGACATCGACGAGATGCAGTGCTTCGTAGACGGCATCGTAGACATGCTACCTGATGGTGATGATGAGGATCCTGAGCAGATGTTCGGCCATATAGACACGGACGACGACGGCTATGTGAGCATCCAAGACATCATCGATTTCAGCAACGAAAACGAGGCAGGAGACGATTCTGATGATGAGATCGACGAGGAGGAATTGACCAACTGGTTTTCCTGGTGTGATACCGATGGGGACGACTTGCTCAATCTCGATGAATTTACTATCTGTGTTGAGGACGACGACGATGACGAAGGCGATGGTGACGATCACTCTGCCGACGAAGTCTTCGAATGGATGGACGCTGACAGTGACTGGCAGGTCACACCCTCTGAGTGGGCCGACTTTGCCAACTCTACTGGTGACATTATCGATGAAGATAACTTCAACGGTCTCGTTTACATGATGGACATGTACGACTACGATGACAGCGACGGCCTCGACATCTACGAGTTCGCTGAAATGTGGGATGAAATCAACAACGATGACGAAGGTGACGATGGCGACGATGGCGACGACGAACCATTCCGAGTCACCATGATGGTCATGGGCCAGACTCTGAACGCTCCTATCTCGGACTTCGAGGTCAGGTTCCTTTTCGATTGCGGTGAGCCTGACGAGGAGGGCAACGAGCCCCCAAGCTCGAACTGCACGGTCGCCGCCTCGAATGGACTTACTGATGGCTCAACTACAATCAATCCCACACT
>ERZ1046148.829-NODE-829-length-17222-cov-5.017592_pt1 | contig 17222 bp, 12 predicted proteins | sample MGYA00383090_ERZ1046148 | MGnify/ENA primary metagenome ERZ1046148 (study PRJEB29581, sample SAMEA5548360) | metagenome | biome: marine; feature: coastal; material: water | depth 25 m | study: Short-term variability in the microbial, nano- and picoplankton... | reverse complement strand
TGATATTGAAGTTACCAGTAGTTGTTACTACGATATCAGCTTCCAAAATTGCAGTATCCATCTTTTTCACTTCAAAACCTTCCATTGCAGCTTGTAAAGCACAAATAGGATCAATTTCCGTTACAATAACTCTAGCTCCTGCACCTCTTAAAGATTCGGCAGAACCTTTACCAACATCGCCAAAACCGGCAACAACAGCAACCTTACCTGCCATCATAACATCAGTTGCCCTTCTAATTCCGTCAACTAATGATTCTCTACATCCGTATTTATTATCGAACTTAGATTTAGTAACTGAGTCGTTTACGTTAATTGCAGGCATTACTAGCGTACCGTTCTTTTCTCTTTCGAGTAACCTGTGAACACCAGTAGTTGTTTCTTCAGATAAGCCTTTGATTCCTTCAACTAATTCAGGAAATTGATCGAATACCATATTCGTTAAATCTCCACCATCATCCAAAATCATATTTAATGCCTTACCATTTTTAAACCCTTTTAAAGTCTTTTCGATACACCAGTCAAATTCGTCATCAGTTAAACCCTTCCATGCAAAAACAGGAACTCCAGTTACAGCAATTGCTGCTGCGGCATGATCTTGAGTTGAAAAGATATTACATGATGACCAAGTTACCTCAGCGCCTAAAGCCGTTAAAGTCTCGATTAAAACAGCGGTTTGAATAGTCATGTGCAGACAACCTGCAATTCTTGCTCCTGCTAATGGCTTTGATTCAGCATATTCAGATCGTAACTCCATTAGTCCTGGCATTTCTGCTTCAGCTAATAAAATCTCCTTTCTCCCCCAATCAGCAAGGGAAATATCTTTTACTTTGTAATTGTTGTTTGAGTCAGACATGTCTTTTATTTTTGTAATAGTATCAAAACTATGTAGATTATACACCAAAACAAAATAAATATATCCTATATGTCTATTTGTTTCAACTAAAGAAAGCATTATTTTAGCACTCACAAATGGGAAAAACATTAGACAACATATATAAATTAAAGGAATGCAATCGAAAAGGATTAGCTATTTTAATTGATCCAGACAACCTTTCAACTTTATTATTAAAGACTCAAGTTGAACTTGCCGTTGCAAATGAAGTTGATTTCTTCTTCGTTGGAGGAAGTATGATCACCAACGATTGTTTAGATGAAACACTTGAATTTATTAAATCCAGATGTAATATTCCTACTATTTTATTTCCGGGGAGTATTTATCAGGTAAGCAAAAAAGCCGATGCTGTTTTATTTCTTTCATTAACATCTGGAAGAAATGCAGAATTACTAATTGGCAAACACGTTGAAGCTGCTCCAATGGTTAAAGCATCAGGAATTGAAGTTATACCTACTGGCTATTTGTTAATTGATAGCGGAGCACAAACTACAGCTTCATATATGAGTAACTCCACTCCAATTCCTCATGACAAACCAAATATCGCTGCTGTTACAGCGATGGCTGGTGAAATGCTGGGGCTTAAACTAAACTTTTTAGATGGAGGTAGTGGTGCACAAACCCCGGTTACTTCAGAAATGATTAAAGCCACTTTTAAAGCTACCGACGCACCAATCATAATAGGTGGAGGTATTAATTCAGAAGAAAAAGCTGCCAATGCATGGAATGCTGGAGCGACAATTGTTGTCGTTGGAAACGCATTCGAACAAAACACCAATCTTATAAAAGCTATTTCCAAAATAAAAAATGCGGAATAAATGAAAACTATTGTTCTTTCCCCACAAAAACCAATTGAAAATGAAATTGATCGTGTTATCAATTTATTTGAAGAAGGACTGAGCATCTTCCATTTAAGAAAACCACATTACAGTATTAAAAAAATGAAATCTTATCTCAATAAGATCCCTTCTGATTATCATAACCGAATTGTGGTTCACTCTCATCATAAATTAGCAATTAAGTATAATCTTAAAGGAATTCATTTATCAGCGAAGACTAAAAAAGAGAGATTTAAAACTTGGTTTAAAATTAGGTCGATTAAAAGAAAAAACCCTTGGATAACAATTTCAACGTCTTTGCATTCTATTAATGACTTAGACCAATATGATGATTTGTATGACTACGTTTTTTTAAGTCCAATATTCGATTCTATTACAAGTAAAGATTATCAAAGTGGATTTAAAGAGTTTAACTTATCAAGTGCAATACGGCGATCCAACTATAAAGTTGTGGCGTTAGGCGGAGTTAATAACCACAACATCAAAAATGCTTTTAATATGGGTTTTTGGGGCTGTGCATTTTTAGGTACAATTTGGACGAACGAATCCCCAAAAGAAAAGTTTGAAGGAATTAAAGAAATTTGTAACTCGTTTAAAAATCAATCAACGAACTATGATTAACGATTTTAAAACTTTATTTCCAGATTTTAATTCTGCAGAACTATTCAAGGAAATCAATAATGTTGCTTCCACAAGAGAATTCGTAACCGACGAGGTGTTAATTGATTTGGGCGGTTACATTAAAACTATTCCATTGATAGTGTCTGGGTTAGTGAAAATTGTAAAAGAAGACAATGATGGCAACGAGCTATTAATGTACTACCTAGCACCAGGACAAACTTGTACAGTTTCTCTAACTTGCTGTATGTCTCAACAAAAAAGCGAAATAAAAGCAGTTGTAGAGGAAGATGCCAAAATGATCATGGTTCCCATAAAATATATGGATGAGTGGATGATTAAGTATAAAGATTGGAGAAAATTTGTAATGAATAATTATCGAACGCGTTTTGAAGATTTATTTCAAACTATTGACTCCATTGCATTTCACAAACTGGATGAGCGCTTGTTGACTTACCTTAAAACAAAAGCTAAAGCAAAAAAAGTAACCATTTTAAAAGCCACCCATAAAGAAATCGCGTACGATTTAAACTCGTCAAGAGAAGTTGTATCCAGATTACTAAAGCAGTTGGAAAAACAAGGTGGAATTGAATTAGGTCGAAACATGATTGACTTATCAAAACTACTTTAAAAAAAAGTCACTTTAGATTAATTGATCCACTGTGAGCTCTATTATTTATTAGATAATTTACCAGTCTAGGATTTAGCCTCTACTCTAATGGATATTTTCATCGTTGTAAAGGCTATTTAGTTTTGCTAAAAAAATAAAAGTCCTAATCCTATTTGGACTTTTTTATTTCTGTCTCATAAAAATATTAATTGGAACACCCGTAAAGTTAAATGACTCTCTAATTTTATTCTCTAAAAATCTTTTGTAGGAATCCTTTACATGAAGTGGGTGATTACAAAAGAAAGCAAAACTAGGTGTAAAAGTAGGTAATTGAGTAATATACTTTATCTTAATGTAAAGCCCTCTGTGCGATGGTGGAGGATAGTTTTCGATAAATGGTAATAACGTGTCATTTAATTTAGACGTTGAAATTTTCACTCTTCGTGCGGCATTTACCTCAACAGCTAATTCCAATGCTTTTAAAATACGTTGTTTAGAAATTGCTGAAGTAAATACAATAGGCACATCATCAAACGGAGAAATTTTCTCTTTTATTTTCTCTTCAAACTCCTTCATAGTATTCGTTGACTTCTCAACTAAATCCCATTTATTTACAACAATTACGATTCCTTTTTTTGCTTTTTGAATCGTTTGAAACAAGTTTAAATCTTGTGCCTCAACTCCAAGTGTAGCATCAATCATTAAAATACAAACGTCACTATTTTCTACAGCTCTTAACGTTCTTAATACCGAGTAAAACTCAATATCCTCATTTACCTTCTTCTTTCGTCTTACGCCAGCAGTATCGATCAAAAAGAAATCATGCCCAAAAGCCTTATACCTCGTATGTATGGTATCCCTAGTCGTTCCCGATATATCTGTTACAATATTTCTCTCCTCATTTAAAAATGCGTTGATAATAGATGATTTCCCAACGTTTGGTCGCCCTACAACCGATATCTTAGCCAACTCATCCGTGTTTTCTAATTCATCTGGTTCAAATTTAGTAACTACCTGATCCAGTAAATCACCTGTTCCAGAACCACTGTTCGCAGAAATCTGATAAACTTCACCCAATCCTAAATTATAAAACTCAGCCGCTGCTAATTGATGTGCAGAATTATCTACTTTATTCGCAACTAAGAAAATTGGCTTGTTTGTTTTTCGTAAAATCCCAGCCATATCCTCATCCAAATCTGTAATCCCATTATGGGCATCCACCATGAACAACACAACTGAACATTCTTCTAAAGCCAATAAAACCTGACTACGAATAGCTCCATTAAATACATCAATATCGTCACTCACGTAACCACCAGTATCAATAACAGTAAATTCATTTCCTATCCACTCTACTCTCCCATAGTGACGATCTCTCGTTACACCACTCATCTCATCAACAATCGCCTTTCTCGACTCTGTTAAACGATTAAAAAAAGTAGATTTCCCAACATTGGGTCTTCCTACAATTGCAACAATATTTGCCATAGCTCAAGGCTTTATGATAAGTAACCGAAACGTTTAAGTTTCTTCTCATCTAATTTCCAATCCTTATTTACCTTAACAAATAAGTCTAAATAAATCTGTTTTTGGAAAAACGTTTCTAAATCTTTTCTAGCATCAACTCCAATCCCCTTTAAAGAAGATCCTTGATGCCCAATTATAATCCCTTTTTGTGACTCGCGAGCCACAAAAATAATCGCTCTTATACGATTAATATCTTTACCTTCTTTAAACTCTTCTACTTCAACCTCAACAGAATAAGGAATCTCTTTTTTAAACTGCTGAAGAATTTTTTCTCTAATTATTTCCGAAACAAAAAATCGTTCTGGCTTATCTGTTAAAGCTTCTTTATCATAATATGCAGGACCTTCTGGCAAACGAGCCTTAATCCAATCCATTACAAAATTCACATTTGCATTATGCATCGCCGAAATTGGTAATACGCTTGCTCCTGGTAATTTTTTAGACCATGATTCGATTTTTGCTTCCATTCTCGACTCATCTACCAAATCCAGTTTATTAATCAAAACTAAAATCGGAGCATTTGTTTTAATTAAACGACCCAAAATTTCGGGATCATTCAATTCTTCCTCAAAAAAGTCGGTAACAAATAAAAATAAATCCGCGTCTTGTAATGCCGTTTCAACAAACTGCATCATCCCTTCTTGTAACTTATAAGAAGGGATTAACACTCCAGGTGTATCAGAAAAGCAAATTTGGTGGTCTTTATCATTCACAATCCCCATAATTCTATGGCGAGTTGTTTGAGCTTTTGAAGTAATAATAGAAAGTCGCTCACCCACTAATTGATTCATTAGCGTGCTCTTACCCACATTCGGACTTCCAATAATGTTTACAAAACCACTTTTATGACCCATAATCCTTTAAATTTCCCCAATAATATTGGGTTTGCAAAGAAACAAAAACATTCTAAGCACCACAAATTCAATGTGATATTAAAATAAATTAAAGAAATTTAAATTAGTGCTAGGTAGTACAAGAAAAAAAAGCCTATCTTTGTGCCACACCGCGGGGTGGAGCAGTTGGTAGCTCGTCGGGCTCATAACCCGAAGGTCATAGGTTCGAGTCCTGTCCCCGCAACTAAAAAAGACCCAATCAACAATTGGGTCTTTTTTGTTTCTATATCTACTGTTAATGTTGAGTATTTGAAATTAAATTCGATTTACTTTTTTTTACTCAAATCAGTTCCTTGAATAATACATTTTCACTTATTCTTTTCCAGAAAACTTTTAATTGCTTCAATAGTTTCCATTGGTTTCTCTTCTTGTACGAAATGGCCACAATCATATTTTATCACCTTTGAATTTAGCAATCGTCTTTGCCATTTTTCCAAATATTCTGGTGTAATAAACTCATCTTTGGTTCCCCAAAGAACAAGCCATGGTTTTGACTCTAATTTATTCAATTGATTCCACTGTTCCTGATACCAGTCGGATGAACCAACCAAGGATTTACCAATTTTTAATAAAGAACGCCTTGAACTTTTATTTGGAAAGGGGTAAATATATTGTTTATGCACTTGTTTAGTGAATTTCTTTTTGTCATAAATTCCTTTCTTAAAAAGCACTTTTGGAGAAAAATTCATGTTTAAATACAAGAATTCACCCATTCTACCATTCAGCAATTTATCAATCCTTTTAGCATTAGTGTTGCTTTTTGTCTCCCACAACCAGGTATTAAAAAGTATGACCTGCTTAATTTTATCATTATTCTGGATGGCAGCACTGAGACCAATTGGGCCTCCAAAATCATGTACAACTATGGTTATGTCTGTCAAATTAAGCTTTTCTATAAACTCACTCAGGTTTTTCGAATGAGATTGTGGTGTCCCGTCAAAAGATTCTGGTTTATCTGATAAACCAAATCCTATATGGTCAATAGCAATACACCTATAATTTTTTGATAGTGAATCAATATAATTTCTGTACAAAAAAGACCAAGCAGGTGTGCCGTGAACAAATAGAATTGTTTTCCCCTCACCTTGGTCCGCATAGTGCATCTTTCCAGCTTCAAGTTCGATATAATGATTTTTGAAAGGATACATCGTGGTGTCAATCCAGTCTTGCGCTTGGGTCATTAAGCTCATAATTGATAAAATTGAAATTAATAATATTTGCTTCATGTAATTTGGTGAACTATTCTAGTGTGTTTCAGCTTTTCTTTATTTGACATTATCTATACATCGTGATTAAAACTAGTTCTTAATTTTTATTTTTCAAAAAGGATTAGGGTTTCGCTTACATAAGATTCGATATTTCAATTATACCCGTAATTACATTAGACGGATGAAGTTTTAAACTAGGTGCATTTTTTGTCTCATCTTTATTCTTGATGCACTTAATGCTGTGCCAAAAACAGGATTGATAAAATTAAGTTCGATTTAGATTTACTAAATTCTCCTATGTCGACACCCCTGTAGTATTTAAAAACTCTCGTCCATCTTATGCTTAAGCTTGAGACCGATATTAATGGTATTCTTACAAAAATTGGAACTCAATACCACTCAAAAGTACAATTAACTTGATCTACAAGATACTATAGCGACTACTTTTTATAAAAATGAGAATTAAATTTCCTTGTCACTTTCAAATCAGGCTTCTCTTATTGGGTAATTAACTTACAGCAGTAGTTTTACATGATTTTTTAGCTCAAAAAAAAAAACATACTTTATAACAAAAAATAACCTTTTCGAAAGATGAAAAATTTGACATTAGTCTTCCTATTAGTATTATCGGTAAATACAATTGCTCAAGTGTTTAACTTTAATGACAGCCTTCATAAAGAAGGATGGACATATTACGATGACTTTAACTCCTCCCCTACAGAAGCTTTTATTTTTGACAGTACATCTTTACGATTATCCTACAGCAATATAAAAAGCACGCAGACTAGTATACTTTACAATCAATTAGAAGATTCAATTGGAGGGTACGGAAGCTTGTTTACAAATTCATATTCTGCTTCATTTAAAATACACCCATCTGAGAATATTGATAACGGATACTTCCCATTAATATTGAGTGAAAATTTAATGACAGGAACAAACCGTCATCCATGGAGAGACAACCCTACTAACCCTTTAATAGCTGGACCTGTTAATGACAATGATATGCTAGCTGTACTACTTTCAAGCACTGCTGTTAAAATATTAGCCAAAAAAGACGCCAATAACATCTTTATCAGTGGTTTTACAACACCATTTAATATTTCTGCGAATAAAGATTATTGGATTGAGCTAAAAAGTATCAATACTAATATTATAAAGATGTCAGTATTTAGCGATTCATTATTTTATGACACATTGGCTACAGAAGATTTTTCCATTCCATCATTGGCAGCATTTAAGTATTTATATATTGCAAACTCAAATGGGAACTCAAACACTAACCACTCGGGGTATGTAGACAATTATAGAATTTTACAGGAAAAACCTACGGCAACCAAAAACATTGAAAATCAATTTAATATCGCTATTTTTCCTAACCCTGTAAAAAACATTTTACATATTGCTGTAATTGAAAATCCGAAGTAAAGAATTTTAAGTACTGAAGGAGCAGTAATTCTATCTGGGCAAAGCAATTCTATCGATATTACAGAATTAAAATCGGGGTCATACATAGTTTCAATTCTTAATGAAGGAAACATTATAAGTGAATTATTTATAAAAGAATGATCTTACTAGACTTCGCAACTTTTTATTGTTTTATACACACACTTTTTTCTAATGGAATTCTTGCGACTTTTTTAAACTTTGTGCATAGGGTTTTCTTAATTACTTTTTCACAAATAAAATTGCCACATGTCACCAATAAAAAAAAGAATAAAAGCATTTTTAAAATATACGCGTTTTATATTTACAGTATATGAAGATCTATACGAAAACCGGTGACTCAGGCGAAACATCTCTTTTAGGAGGAACGAGAGTTTCAAAAGCCGAACTACAAATTGAAGCTTATGGGACTGTTGATGAACTTAACTCCTTTGTTGGTTTGGTTCGTGACCACATGGAGGAACAATCTGTTTTTAAGGAATTAATTGAAATTCAGGATAGATTATTTACAATTGGTTCTCATTTGGCAAATGATAAAAAGAAAAGTAAAATTTCGATTCCTCCCATATTAGAATCTGATATTTCTCGTTTAGAAATTGAAATGGATAAAATGAATGAGGCCTTACCTCCAATGCAGGCTTTTATTCTTCCTGGAGGAAATGTTACAGTCTCACACACACACGTTGCAAGATGTATTTGCAGAAGAGCAGAGCGTCAGGTTGTTCGTTTAAATGCATCCTGGGAAGTAGATTCTATAGTTATAAAATACCTTAACCGTTTATCCGATTACTTGTTTATTTTGGGTCGAAAATTAAGCAAAGATCTAAATGCAGAGGAAATAGAATGGGTTCCTCGAAAATAAGTGCTGTAAATTAACTTTACGATTATAAAACTTAATACTGAATTGGTTATTTTTACAGCTTAATTTTTTTTGTGAAAAACAATATTTTAATATTATTCATTATCTATTTTTTTAGTGGTGTTGCACAAGACTCTACGAAAATCGACTCTGTTAGCACTGGGGGATTTAATAATAGTAATGCTTTAAGAAACAGGACAAAAATAAAGATACTAGCTCATTCTTCATTTAAGGAAATGGATACTAATTTAATTTCAAGTGTTTTACTTGATCCCAAAGAAGACTTATTTACACCTACATTTTTTGCAGTTAATTCAGGATTGTACAAGTTTCCTTTTCTTTTAAACACGGAGGATTATGGGTGGTTTTCATCCAATGTAATGGAGACTTATGATCAACTCTATTTCAAATACGACTCTGTACCCGAATTAAATGCAAAATACGATCATGGCTTTCCAACAACACATTGGTTTACCGCTGATTTTAATCGAAAAATTGGCGAATCCAGCTTAACCGCTAAATTTAACCGACGGGCATCGGAGGCCTTGTATGCTAATACAAGAGCATTTAGAACCAATGTATTAATTGGAACTGAAATCCCAATTAATAAAAACTATAAATTAACACTGGGCTATTTTAGAAATCAAGCTGAGATAAATGAAAATGGTGGAATAAAAAATATTGATTCTATTCCCATTGTAACTGAATTTAATGATGTTGAATTATCCTCAAACCTAAACTCAGCCAAGAATGATATATTCAATCAAAAAATTCATTTAAGCCAAAGTTTTATTTTTAAAGAATCAGAAGATAGTATTACCAATCAAAAATCAAATTGGGGGCTAAACTTAGTTACAAACTTTTCGGAAAACAAAATAAGTTTTGAGTTAAATAAAAATGATATTGATAGCGGTTACTTTTTAAACACTTTTAATGACACGCTAGCTACGTTTGATTCTGTTGGTTTTAAAACAGTAACTATTCAACCTTCTATTTTTATTAAAAATAAGAGCAATGTCCACAATATAGGTTACAATAAAAAGTTTAACGACTTTAAAAGTTTTAATGATGCCTTTGCATTTTTAAAAGGTAGATTTAGGTTAAAATCAATACCAATATCGTATTCAACTAAATATCATTTAGAGGGTATTTGGAAAAACAACTGGGAATTGAAACTTGGATCAAATTATTATTTAAAAAAGGAAAAGGGAGACACGGTTAGGTTGAATAAACTTTTAAATTTAACCCTCAAATCAAGTGCTAAAACTCCTGAGTATCTTTTTCATTCGTTTAGCGGTAATCATTATCAATGGAAAAACAATTTTAAACCAGTAATTTTAAACAAAGTTAATTTTAAGCTATTTTTAAACACTATCACGACAATTGTTGATATCGAAATACAAAAAGTGTCTAATTATATTTACTTCGACCGAAACAGTTTACCGCAACAAACAAAGAAAAACATAACTGCGGGTAAAATTCATGTGAAAAATCAATTTGGGAAAAAAATAATTAGAGTTTATTCAGGAATTGGGACTCAATTTTCAACTTCTGAACTTATTCGTATTCCAATGTTCTTTTCAAGAAACACAATTTCCCTGAATTTCAAGTACCGATCTGTGCCTTTAACTTTAGGTGGTACAGCTTCCTATTTCTCCAAATACCAAGGACTAAACTACAACCCTTCAATTCGCCATTATCACTTAGGTGACAATATGGCTGGAGGAACTGCTGTAATTGATTGGTTTATTGCAGCTCGTTTGGGGCCTGCTGATTTATATGTTAAATTCGACAACTCTTTTTACACATTAAATAGAAACTTATTTCTAGGTGATAATTACCCAATTTATAAATCTTATGTAAGATTTGGACTAAAATGGCGTTTAAAAAACTAGGATAGTCTTAAGTTAAAAGTTAGCTTATTTTAACACCTAAAAAAATAGGGGTTTTATTGATTGGTTTTAAAATCTAACATAAAGACAGTATATTACACTTTTCTTAAAATAAACATTTCAATATGAGCGATGGAATTTTCAAAAATTTAAAAAGTGATGGTCCAGCAAGTTTAATTGTTTTTTTAGTTGCCGTTCCATTATGTTTAGGTATCGCTTTAGCATCAGGAGCACCTGCCCTATCTGGAATTATTGCTGGAATTATTGGAGGACTAATTGTGGGGTCATTAAGCAACTCTCCATTAGGTGTAAGTGGTCCAGCAGCAGGACTCGCAACAATTGTACTAGATAATATAACAGTGTTAGGTTCATTTGAAATTCTTTTGGTATCAGTTATTATAGGAGGTGTTATCCAATTAATCTTAGGGTTTTTAAAGGGTGGTATAATTGGTTACTATTTTCCAAACTCTATCATTAAAGGAATGCTGAGTGCTATTGGAATTGTAATATTTTTAAAACAAGTCCCTCATGCTTTTGGATATGATAAGGATCCTGAAGGTGATTTATCATTTGACCAAAAAGACGGGGAAAACTCCTTCACAGAATGGTATAATATAGCTGAACATTTAGATTATGTGGAAGTTGGAGCAGTTTTAATTGCAGCAATATCATTGGCAATATTAATTTTATGGGAAGCTTCTTTTATGAAAAAATTAAAAATCTTCCAATTAATTCAAGGTCCATTAGTTGTAGTTGTTTTAGGTATCGTCATAAACAATATCTTATCAACTTGGTTTCCTGAAATCGCATTATCAGGGAAGCATTTGGTAAGTCTTCCTGAAAAAAACCTTTCCTCTGAACTAACATTTCCTGATTTTGCAAACGCATTGAGCAACCCTAAAGTTTATGTTATTGGTGGAATAATAGCAATCGTTGCGAGTTTAGAGACTCTGCTGTGTTTGGAGGCTACAGATAAAATGGACCCCGATAAAAGAATTTCAGATCCAAATCGTGAATTAAAAGCCCAAGGAATAGGAAATATCTTGAGTGGTTTTATTGGTGGTTTACCAATAACCCAAGTTATTGTTAGAAGTTCTGCTAATATTCAATCAGGTGGTAAATCAAAACTTTCAGCCATTTTACATGGAGGATTTATCCTAATCAGTTTAATCGCATTTCCTCAGATATTAAACATGCTTCCAAAAGCAAGTTTAGCAGCTATACTATTTGTTGTTGGTTATAAATTAGCGAAACCATCTACGTTCAAAGCTATGTATGCAAAAGGGGTAAGACAATTCATACCTTTTGTTGTTACTATTATTGCTATTGTATACACAGATTTACTTATTGGTATTGGAATTGGTTTATGTATTGCTGTTTTCATTATTCTTTACAACAACTTCAGAACTCCTTATTTTTTCAGACCTGAAAATCATGTTGAAGGAGAACCTATCGTTTTAAGACTCTCTGAAGACGTAACTTTTCTAAATAAAGCAGCAATGCTAAGCACACTTCAATCAATACCAAACGGAGCTGAGGTTATTATTGATGCAACACAAAACGTAAGAATTGATGATGATGTGCTAGAGATAATACAAGACTTTGAGGGCGCTTGTAAAAACAGAAATATTTTGGTTGAAATAAAAGGGTTTGATTTTATAAAACTAGAAAATGCTCATTTAGCTTATCAAAAAGCAGTAGTGGACAATAAATTATCGAAATCAAAACAAATAGATTAGACTAGTTTCACCAACTTTTAAAAGGATGTGATTGGAGATTTGAATTGAAGTATCTTGGATCATGACTGACTTCCTCTTTAATCCAGTTAGGAAACTCTAATAATTGATCTTCTGAATCCAATTCAGCCTCTGCTACAATTAAACCTTCGTTATCACCGTAAAAAACGTCTATTTCCCAAAGTTGACCTTTGTATTGGATATGGAATCTATCTTTCTCGATCACAGGGCCACCCAATTCGCTTATCAAAACTTGAGCGTCGGCTAAAGGGATAGCATACTCGAATTCCAATTTTGATATTCCTGTGGTTTTACCCTTGATTGTTAGTTTAGCTGAATCAGCATATTCTCGAACACGAACTACAGTCATGTCTTCCTTTGCTACAAACGCTTGCTTGATGTAAAGAGGAACTGGCTTAATTAATTCATGCCAGAGGTCTTTTTTTACTAAAAACTTACGTTCAATTTCAATCCCCATAGCTATCTAAGGATGTACATTTTTCCAATACCATTTTTAAAGTATTTTTTGGAAAGTGAAGGTGATTGTCCATCTAATGTTGAAAGTTTAATTTTTCTATGCTCAAAATCATTAAAATTAGACTGTATTTTAACTTTGTATAAATAAACACCATTACCTAACTTATCTCCATAGTTGTCAGTACCGTCCCAAGCAAACTCACTTACATTTTTACCAATATGAATTGGGCCCAATTCCTCTTGAGTAATTTCCCTCACAACTTTTCCTGTAATAGTCATGATTTGTATCAGAATTTTATCGGGGACTTCAGATCCCGTTAACGTAAATACAAACCGTGTTGATGTTGAAAATGGATTTGGATAATTAATAAGCTGCGTAATACTTGATTCTGTAACGATTTCAAATGAAATCTGGTAATGAAATGATTCATATTCTGCACCTGAAAGATTAGAAGACTTATCTGTTGCTCTTACTTTTAGCTCATAAATCCCATCAACATCAAACGATTTATTAAATTCAATTGTGCATTTGTTCTTAGGGAGATCAGCAGGTAAAAAACTATATTCAGAAATATCTAATTTTACCAACGAATCTTCGTCAGTTGAATTTGGAAAGTTAATAAACACCTCGATTAAAGAGGGATCGTCTAATCTCAGGTATTGATTTTCATCATCAAGTGTTATAATAATATTTGAATTTGGATTAACAATATCACCATTTAATATATGAACTCCATCAAAAGTAACGTCCAATAGTGGGTTTTGTTTATCTCCTACACAATTAAATTGATGTGAATAAATGTTGTTAAAATGATACTGCTCTAACTGCCATGGATTAGAACCAGAAAATGGATTAATTTCGTAACGTAAACTATTGTTGCCATTAAGTGTGGAAGTAGGTATTATTATCGTATCAAATAATACTTCTCCGGGTCCTAAAGGATTTTTCAATGCGCAAGAATCTGATACTTGATTAAATAAATTATCAATAATTCGATAGCAAACTTGTATGCTGTCCATTGCAACTCCTGAGATATTCTCAATTGCAGTAATGAATAATAAATCCTCTCCTTGCACTACTGAGTCTATTAAAGTATAATCTGCAACCTTGAGAGGATTAATAGCCACTTCAGGAATTTCTTCATACAGCACTTGCCATCTTGTTATTTTGTTTGGAGTTCTGAAAAGATCATCAGCGAAAAAGGATTCTAGCCTTATATATGGATAAATACTTGCATCGATTGAATCATTCAATCCATACAAATCTCCAACCAATGCAAGGCTGTCAATTATTAAAGTTTCAACTCCATTAATATCAACTCCGTATACATTAATAATCGCTGTATCATTTGGGTTAGCAATTTCACTTTCATCTAATTGCCAATGTAATGACCCCCAGTTTGAGCTAGGTCCTATTAAATCAGTTTTTATAGATCCATTAATCCAATTGTTTTTCATAACTGCGTCCCTTAAATAAATGTAGTCAAGACCGTCAGGTGAAAAACGCTCTTCTACAGAGAGAGGGTTCCCTTTTTGGTAAAATAAAATGTAAGGGTATTTGGCCGGATAATTTTTTAATGAATCAACATCTGCACCAATATCAGTCAATAAAGAATCGTATTCAGCCGAAATAGGTTGCCCGCTTAACCATTTTGAGCAGTTATTGCCTCTAAATGAATAAAACAATACATAATTACTATCTGGGACATCTTCAATAAATGACATTAGGCTATCTAATCCTTTGCTGCTATTATTAGAAAAATAAAAATTGTACTCACTCCAAGCCTCTTGTACTTTATCATCTAAATAATTGTTGTGTCCGTAGTTACCATGTTCTTGAGTGTGCCATGGTTTCAATGTGTTTTTATCAATAACAGCAATAAAAAACTGATCAGCCCAAACCATTGAATGATGACACTGTTGAGCATTATCAATAGAGTATTTTGTTTCAGCTCGATAATTAAACCCTGCTTTAAGATGAGTTTGAGCTGTTAATGTCTTTTTCTGCTCAGTAAAACTAGTTGTTCGGTTGTTATAATCGTAATCAATAAATAGAAATTGATTCTTTTTAAACTGGTGAAAATGAGATTGCCCCCATCCTTTTTGACCTGAAACGTGTTGAAAACTGCTCTCTTTCCATGCAAAACCATTATTCCCAGTTGAATCAGCGCTCACTCTCCAATAAAAAACCTGAGGCTTTGAAAGTATAGTTGAACTAGAAAATGAATTATAAAAGGTAGTTAAATTAGAGGAAGAATTAGGGGCCCATTCAACTACACCTCCTGAACTTTCAATTACTTCTTCGGTTAAACTAGGACTATTAAAAGTATTTGATGTGTCAATTTGAAAATAATATTTCGAATATCCTGCATAAGGATCTCCTGTTGAAGCTTTTAATAACGTATTTGAATTGGGCACAACTGCAAATTCATAAGGATAAATCGGAACAATATCGCTTGAATTAATAAACAAATCAATATCCAAAATATTATTTAATTCATTTAATTCATCAACCTCAGAAAGAACATCTGCATTAATCCTGAACCTATTTAAACCAACTCCATTTATTTTATCTACTGGCATAGTAATAGAAATGGTATCTGAATAAAAAAGTCCTGATATTTGTAAAACATAAGTTGTATCAGGAAACCCTAATTTTGGGAAGTCTCGTGTAATGTTTAGTTGAAAAGTATCACCTTGGGCTTTCCCTATATTAGTAAGAATCAGATTGATAGTAAATGAATCTATTTCACTGCTCACCTGCTCAGGACCAAAAAACACATTGGGTTGAGTTAATCCGTTTTTACCATAAATAGTATAGTCAGGCTTTTTATGAGAATTTAAAATTACCGCAGGATCACAATGCAATGTCATATGCATTGCAACATCTCGGTTGTATACACTTGCAGAATCCTGCATGTCTTTTATAGTCTGTTGTACTACTTTACCAACTGGCCAGCCATAAAAATCGGTAGAGAAATTCTCATAGAACTCTTGCGAGTATTTTTTTAAATAACTAGCTATTCCCAATGAAGATGAACCAAGAAATCCAATTGCTCCCTTATCTTCTGCTAAAACAAAACGTTCACTTCCACTAGAATATCCACTCGTATGAATATTTCCAATTAAACATGAATTCGCTAAAATAAATGGATATTTACCGGTGTTTTCATAGTTTTCGGGTTCGTCTATACTTTGATCAAAATTATTTCCATAAGCATGACCGAAAAAAGTCATAATAGAAACTCCACTGTTTATTAAATTCTCAACAGAATCGGATAAATTTATCTGTAAAGGATCAGATGAATTTTTCAGGAATGTATGAACGTTCCCTCCAAACAGAGAATCCTCTACTAAAACCTCATAATCAGCCAAGTAATCCTTAAAGTCAGCTTGTTCCTCCTCAGAAGATCCTCCACCAAAATGTAAAACTTGCTTCATCCATTCTTCAGGTTCAGCAGATTCATATTGCTTTACTTTGTTTAAGTAAGTTCTTAGTTCATTCTCGTTATTTACAGCAACCCTTCCGGTAGCTAGAACTGGATCAAGAATACTTTCATCGTTTAAACCTTGAGTAATTCCAACATCTGACCCCAAAACACTCCATGTGGGTACTATGTTCTTCTCAAATGCACTTCCGAATCTGGCATTACTATAATTCGCCGTGATTGATTTACCACACAAAAAGAGATATGTTGGGTCAAAATCCCACTCATTTATAATTGCATCTACGAAATTCCGCATCGACATTGGATGCTTTCGGATACCAAAAGAAAATTGATCGTAAAGCTGATCCATATCCGCCACAATTGTTTTCAATCCATTAGCTTCCCTGTAGTCTGCATAATCTTGAGCCGCACTCATCAGCTGAGTCCCTGTTAACAACAAATAATCAACACCACCTTTATCTTGAATTTGCTTTTGATAATTAATAAACTTAGAGGAGGTTTTACTTACCGATTGAATACTGGATACCGTTCGAATTGATTTAACGTTAGTTAAATAACACTTTCGTTCTTTTCCAGTATTTTTAACTAAAGCCTTTAAATTATTATCCAAGTCTGGCTGAACTTGAATTCGACTGCCAGTAGTTAAATCGTAAAGTAGAGTTGATGAATTGAGGTTTTCATAATCAGAAATCACTAACAAATCTTTACTCTCCGATCCACTGGGAACATACATTAAAAATTCAGTTTCTCCTCCTAAACTGAGCACTCTTGGATAT
>ERZ1046148.825-NODE-825-length-17254-cov-6.286993_pt1 | contig 17254 bp, 38 predicted proteins | sample MGYA00383090_ERZ1046148 | MGnify/ENA primary metagenome ERZ1046148 (study PRJEB29581, sample SAMEA5548360) | metagenome | biome: marine; feature: coastal; material: water | depth 25 m | study: Short-term variability in the microbial, nano- and picoplankton... | reverse complement strand
AAGAATTAACAATGAAACAACACCATAACGCAGAACGACAGAAGTTCGCTGGTGTTTTAATGAGTGGTAAGATAACAGAGGATAACTATTTACGATATCTCGTTAACCAATACCATTGTTATAATATATTAGATAACCATCCAGAGTATACATTACCTGATGATAGATTAAAAAGGTCTGAGAAAATAAAAGAAGATATTGATGAGTTATGTAGAATGCCTATGGTAAACTACCATTCTGTTGTAGTCTTAAAAAAATATATATCTGATAGTACAACAGATTATATAGAATATGTCAATAACATAAAAACAAAAGAAGATTTTATGGCTCATGTTTATGTTAGATACTTAGGTGATTTACGAGGTGGTCAAATGATAAAGAAGAAAGTACCAGGTAGTGGTAAGTATTATGAGTTTGACGAACCTGAAGAATTAGCCAATTCAATATATCGTAATATCAATGATGAAATGGCAGATGAGGCTAAAAAGGTATTTGAGTATGCAACAAAATTGTTTATTGAAATGTACGAGGAGTTGGATACTACACAAATATGAATATAGGAATAGTGGGATTAGGTTACGTAGGAACTGCAATTAAAAGTGGTTTCGAAAAACATTATGAGTTAGAAACATATGACAAGTATGATGAGTCTAAGAGCACTTGTGATTTAGCCGATTTAGTTGCAAAATGTAAAGTAATATTTGTGTGTGTGCCAACACCAATGAATATAGATGGGAGCTGTCATACAGATATAGTTGAGAGTGTTGTTAAAGATATAGATAAGTGGTGTTATGCATATTGGGGAAATTATGATTTAGATAAAAACACTATAGATAATAAACCAATTGTGGTAATCAAATCTACAGTTCCACCTGGCACAACAGATAGACTACATAGAAAATATAAGAGTGTTGATGTTATATTCAACCCAGAGTTTCTTACTGAGGCCAACTTTCTTGAGGACTTTAAGAATCAAACCAGAATTATATTAGGTGGAACACGGAAAGGAACAAATATTCTACGACAAGTTTATAGTAAAGTATTTCCACACGCCACCATTGTTAAGACTGGTAGTAAGACTGCTGAGATGGTTAAGTATTTTATCAATTCATTTCTTGGAACTAAAGTATCATTCGCTAATGAGATGAAACAAATATGTGATAAGATAGATATTGATTATGATAAGGTAGTGGAGTATGCTACTTATGATGAGAGATTAGGTAAATCACATTGGGCTGTTCCAGGACCAGATGGAGATTATGGATTCGGTGGACATTGTTTACCAAAGGATATTTCAGCAATTGTAAATGAGTTTGGTTCAGATTTATTAAAATCAGTTATTGATGTAAATGATAAAGTAAGAAAGAATAGAGATTGGGAAGATATGAAAGGTAGAGCAGTAATATAGTGATAGATAAGATAATGATTGTAGCACACCCAGATGATGAAGCACTATTTGGTGGAGCTGAATTACTATCGTATCCAAAAGAATATAAAGTTGTAGTAGTGGATGAGTATCATAGTAAGATTAGAAGAAAAGAATTTAAAGACTCTATGGAGTTTATAGGAATTACAGATTTCGAACATTGGACAGGTTATAAAGGTGGGGAAGATTATCATAGAGAAAAACTTATCTATGAATTGTTAAGAGTATTGAGAGAAAGAAAATATAAAAAAATAGTAACACATAATAAACAAGGTGAATATGGTCATCCAAGACATAGAGCATTACACGATATATTAAATCATTTAAGACCAGAGTTGTTATGGTGTTTTGATAAAAATCATGATGTTAGATTACCTAATGATTTATTAATGAAGAAAAGAGATTTATTAAAAGTGTATGGAAGTCAAACCGATGTATTAAATTGGTTTAGTCCGTGGTATGAAAAAATAGTTAAGGTAAATAAATAATGAAACAAGAACCAGTATCAATGTTAGAGTTACAAAATACTAAGGGTAGAAATTCATTTGAGAAGTGGTTAGATAAACATAATCATTTTATGGAATTCTTAAGAACGATGTTCGCAATTATAATGATTGGATTGCAACTATATATTATTTCACAATTACTATGATAGATATTTATACATATAACAGGAGAATATTATGAAAACAATGAAATACTTTTCAGCAACTTGGTGTGGGCCGTGTAAGGTTTTTAAACCAGTTATGACTGAAATAGCAAGTGAAGGACATTCAGTAGAGTTTATTGATATAGACCAAGAACAAAACAAAGCTCAACAATATAATGTCCGTTCTGTACCAACGGTGGTGATTGAAGAAAATGGAGTAGAAGTAGATAGGTTCGTGGGTGGACAAGCTAAACATATGGTATTGGAAAGATTAAAGTAGTGTACGATTATCCCCAACTAAAAAAGGATATTGATAATTCTGGAGTAGGTATATTAGAATTATCAAATACTACTCAAGCGGATATAAAAGAATTTTTTAATAAAAATTCAATTAAGAATTTGATTACGAGAAGTGGTACTTTACATCTAAACACTACCAGTGGAATGGCTGGAGACATGAGAGAAAAAATTGATGACTCTTATGTGGCTCCTACTATACAATGGATGTATGATAAAACACTTGTAACTAAGATGAAAGAAAAGATAGTTGATATAAATAAAACACTAAAAAGTAAAGATATAACATGTAGAGAAAACTCTCATAATCCTATTACACGAAATAAAGTTACAAAGTACTCATATGAAACTGTTGTAGATACATCATTGTGGTATTTTGATGGTTCTTATGAGAAGTTAACAATACTTAGAAAGTGGTTAGTAGATAATTATAAAACATCTATTTTTCAAATGTGGTATGAGATACCATTACAAAATATTAGAAACAAAAGTGGAGTAGATGCTTCAAAGATACACAAAGAATTAACTAAGATTTATTTAGAACTATATAAAGATTCAGAAGAAGTACAGAATTTTGGTAAAGAGTATAATTCAAATACTCGAAGGGACAAATTACAACAAACTTTTAGATTACAAGTTTATGAAGAAGGTTGTTTTATATCACCACATAGAGATTCAGATGACCTTGATGATATTCCAGAAGGAAACTGTAGTATGTTATTATACACAAATGAAGATTATGTAGAAGGAATGGGTGGTGAGTTAGTTTGTATAGATATTAGACCAGGTAGTAGAAAAAAAGAAATAACAGTACCACCAACAATAGGAACATTAGTTATAGTAGATTTTAAACAAAACCCATCTCATTCAGTCAATGTCATAAAAGAAAAAGATTGGATGAGAACAACTATTGGGTGTTGGTGGCCAACAGGAGTAGAATATTAACAATGACTGAAAATATTTGGATATGGGTGTTAATATATTCAATGCCATTAACAGCAGTTATATGGTTTTTGGGTATGTGGGCAACTCACGAAGATTACAAAAAGGAACACAACATTAAAGGATGGAGTGATAAGGAAATGAATGCAAAACAAATAATATTAACAAGTATAGTTAGTACCATAGTTGGTACTACTGGATGGTTAGGTGGAGTATACTATGGTTCAGCAAATATGTTTGAAACAATATATGATAATGTAGGAAATGAATTGGATCTACTTGGAAAAAAATTAGATACCGAGAGTACTAAAAAGATTGAGAGCCAAATAGAACAACTTAAACAAAGAGTTTTAAATAAAGTGCCATCACAACAAGATATAATTGATATGTCTGCACAAGTAGATGAAATCAATGAAAGAATTGTGGTGTTGGCTTCAGAAACACAAGGTTTAATATCAGACTTAAAATATTCTGTTAGAGAAGATTTAAATAAAACCACTACAGATTTAACCAATACGGTAGAGAGTTCGATTACAGCACAATCCGATTCAGTAAAGAAAGAGATTGGGAAGTTGTATGATAAAGTAGATGTATTATATAAAGAACTAACTGAAGTTACCACTATAATAGATAAAGCTAAGAATACCTTTTTTGGTAAATCAGTTTTTAAGGAGAAGAAATAATGGCTGATACAGTTATACAAATAAGAGTACTTGAACGAATAGAACAAGTATTAGATAGAATTGATAATCGATTACAAGTTATTGAGAATCATTTATTATATTGTTTAGAACCAAATACTAAAGAGAACGAAGATACTAAGCAATTATTAACAGAAGATAAAACAGGAGAATAGTTATGCCGAGAGCAAAGAAAAAAACAATTACTCGTAAAAAGAAACCAACTAAGAAAAATGTAGAGGGTAATTGGAGAGGTATCGAAGATGCTTTCTTCAATAAAGTTCGTAAAGGTTGGAAGAATATATTTAGTCCAGCTAAATGAAAGAATCCCCAATAGATTCAATTATTATAGATTTAATATTAGAACATTATAATATGTTATCATTAAGTCATAGAAAACCAATGTTGTCAGATATAGAGTTTGACGATATAGTGCATTACGCACAAGAGGTATACTATACAAAATTAATAGAAGAAACCCCGATAGGAATCGAAGGAGAAGCATAATGAAAGATAAATGTATAAATTGTAACAGAGAAACTTTATACACTAAAGAAGATCACACAGACTATAGAATTGGATACGTCGAGGGTGTTGGTCAATTATGTTTAGATTGTTGGGGAGTTATACACGACAGTAAATTAAAAAAAGAAAAGGAATTAACAAATGTCAGTTAAACAAGTACCTACCATATTAAGAAAAATAGCCTGGTCAATGCGAAGAGTTGATGGTGATGAATTGAAATGGTTAGAAGAATTAAAGGTAAAGGTTGTACGTTATAATAAACTCGGAGAACGAGATACAAATAAGTTACAAATGATATATAGGGATGGAGTTGATGATGGATTGAAAGTTACATTGGGTGGATCTGTACCAGAGGATCACGAAGCTGGAACAGTTATTAAATCTCAACGACGACGAAAAGACCCTAAGAAAATACCTAAAGAGAAATTACCAATCTGGGATGGTACGATTGGGAAACCAATAAGTTAGATTCTTCTTTATATTGATCTCTTCACTTCGTGTAACAATACTCTTTTAATATAAATAATAAGAAATAAAAAAAGATGACCAAATATGCTAAAATATTTAGGAAATAAAACAATACCTTTTGATATAGAGGAGTTACTTAAAATTATAGATATAAATAAAGTAGCTTTCATAAATGATGCTTCTCATAATCTACAACAAACAGCAGATTCATATCAAGTGTATGAGAAAAAATTTAATGAACACAATACAACAAAGTATGGTGTAGCTCCATTTTCTCGGCATATATTTAAAGAACATTTACCACAAGAGGTTGTTGATTTCATAGATGGTTTAGGATTTACTAAATATGGGTGTAACTTGTTAGTACAATATACAGGAGAATGTTCACCAAATCATTATGATTTATTTTTATATCAACAAGAAATAAATGAGAATACAACGAGTGAAGATTATTATAGATATATAATATTTTTAAACGATAGAACTGTAGGACAATTCTACCATACAGAAAATAATCAATTAGACTGGAAGAAAGGTGATATGTATTATCAAGATACACATGAATATCATGGTGGTGGAAACATTAGTACTGAAGTTCGTTATACTTTAATAATAGATAGTTTAAAATCCTTACATCCTTTTGACTACCAAGAGGTAGTCGTATAGTGGGGCCTGTTCTTTACTCCTTTCTACGGGCCCCACGCATTTTTGCCAGAGTAGCTCAGTTGGTAGAGCATCTCACTTGTAATGAGAATGTCGCAGGTTCGACTCCTGTCTCTGGCCCATGAGCAAGAAACCAGATAATGTTGCTGACAATCCAGGAATACTCCCATATGGTAGTAATGTTGGAGCACCAGCAATTAAACCAACTAATATTAGTTCTTGGAAACAAGAGCGAATAGTATCTACGAATCATTATTTTGAAACAAGGTATAATGAGATAAAAGAAGAATACATTAAGTTGATGGAAGAATACGAGTGGAATAAACTTGTATATAATGCCAAATATAATTTTCAACCACTTGTAGGACATACATATTATTTGTATCAACATAAGAAAGGTTACTTATGGTTGAGTTTGATAGAACCAGAACAATGGGATCAAATATTTATAGGAGCATTTAAATTAACTACTAATGATAAGTGGGAAAAGGTAAATGAATAGTAAAGAAATGAAATCATATGATGATAATCCAGATAGGTTACTTATCAAAGAATGGTTTAGAGAATATAAGAATATAGAATTAACAGACGGTGGCCATTATGATGTAGATTTAGAAGGTGATGAGTTTGATATTGAAATATCTCATCTTTCTTTTTACAGTCTATGGAAGCAATGGAAGAAGGAAAAAAGATTTAGAATAGAGATTAGGAAACGAGATCATTATTGGAATGGTGAATATAATAAAACACACGAAACACATTTTATACAGTTAAATACTTATTCAAATGAGATGTTAATATATCCACAAAAACTTATAATGGAACATTCTAATAATGAAGTTGAGTTAGAATATTTAAGGGGATTCAACTTAAAGGAAAGAACCTTTATGTATATACCCTTTGAAATTGGAAAACATAGAATAAGACGATATAAGTTAATTACAAATAATTGGGTAGAATTAAATGATTAAGAAAAAGGTTTTAAGAATAAACGCCAAAGACCCACATCTACGAGGGTTAATGTCATACTTGTTACAAGTATTAAATAATCTTAAGTGGTGTGATGAAAACGAATATACACCATTGGTAGATTTATCAGGCCCATCTTATTGGTTACACGATAAAGAGTATGGTGATAATATATGGGAATACTTTTTTGCTCCCGTGTCTGATATAACATTAGCCCCAACCGAAGAAGAAATAGAAAACGAAACCAGACATGATGAGATTACAAGATTTCTTTTACCAGTTGATGGGTATGATAAAAAAGTTATACTATATGAGTGGATGAGATACTTTACAGAAACACGAAAAGATTTAAATGAGATTTTTAAAAAGTATATTAAGATAAGAGCCGATATAGTAGAAGATGTGGAAGATTTTTGGAAACAAAATATGGAAGATGAAATAACATTGGGTGTTCAGATACGAGGTACAGATACCACCAAGTATGGATTGAAGATACAAGATTATATTGATGAGACTCATAAGTATTTAAAAGATAATTCAGCTACAAAGATTTATGTAGCGTCGGATACCCACGAAGCATTGGTAAAGTTTAAAAAAGAATTTGATGGAATGGGTAATGTGTTACATCTACCATTAACACGACAAAAGAATTATCATGGAGCATCAATTAACGGTAGAAATAATTGGAGTATAGCAGGATTCGAATCACCGAAAGATGCTGGAGATGAAATATTAAAAGAAACAATGTTATTATCAAGGTGTTCACATTTGATACATCAGAAGTCAAGTGTGGCAATGTGTGCATTAATAATGAATATTAATACCACGAATACTTTCATGTTAGAACAGATGGAGAAAGGTAATACACGCGGATGGAAACCAAAGAAATAAACAGAATAGGTCATGTAATCAATATAAATAGTAAAAATTGGAGAGTGGCCCAAAAAACTTTTAGATACGGTAGAGAATGGCAATATACCCTTTCACATGAAACAGTTGAAGGTACTTATGAATCAATGAGCTTAAATGAAAATGCATTAGAACAAATAATTAAATCAGGATCAAAGAGGATAGATATAGATGAATAAAAGAAATATAACAATACTGTCATTGATAGTATTAGCAGTAATAACAAGATTGTTACCACACCCACCAAATGTGGCACCAATAACTGCCATAGCGTTATTTGGTGGAAGTAGATTTGATAACAAGTGGATAGGATTTAGTTTACCATTATTGTGTATGTTCCTTTCAGATTTGTTTTTAGGATTTAGTTCTATAACAATGTTTGTATATTTATCTTTTATGTTGATATCGTATATTGGTATTAATTCAAAAAAGATAAGTAATGGGACGATACTTGGTAGTTCAACATTATTTTTTATACTTACAAACTTAGGTGTGTGGTTGATGGGATATCCATTAACACTTGCAGGTTTAATTAGTTGTTATACATTAGCAATACCATTTTTTGTTAATACAATTATAGGTGATTTATTTTTCACCCATGTTTTAAGTTTTAGTTTTAGTAAGTTAGAAAAAAAATATCCTGTATTAATATATGGTAAGTAATAAAATAAAAGATATAAAAGATACATTACAGTCATTAGAGATGGGTAATATGGGATTACATTATCTTGTTGACTTGGGAAAGGAATCTCAAAATAATTATCCCGAAGAAGAAAGAACGGAAGAAAATTTTATTCACGGATGTACTTCTAATGCGTGGATTAAGTTAGAGAATAAAGACCCGATACAAATAAATACAGTATCGGATTCTGTTATAGTTAGTGGTATCTTATATTTATTAGAGGAAGTATTTAACGGAGAACCTAAATCTTCCATTGTAGATTATGACGGTCAAGAGTTAATTGACGATTTAGGATTACAAGGAACAATATCAAGTCAAAGGTTACGAGGGTTTGCCGAAGCAATTAGGATGATGAAAAGTGAATAGTAAAGTATTACATAAAGACATAGTTGATGTTTGTAAAACAATATACGACCCAGAGATACCACAAAATATTTGGGATTTAGGATTGGTGTATTCAGTAGATATAGATGAAGAAAAAAATGTTGAAGTTGTAATGACATTAACTACACCATCTTGTCCAGTAGGGCCAGAATTTTTAAATACAGTTAAGACAAGAGTTAGTGAAGTAAAAGGTGTTAATAAATGTAATGTTGATTTAGTATGGGATCCCCCGTGGAAACCTGAGATGATGAGTGAAGAATCGCAAATGATGTTAGGTATGGAACTGAATAGACCAATATTAGATGGAACACGAGCACCACAACATGAGATTGACTAATGACATTCCCATCAGGACAATTACATAGAATGGAAGATAGTAAACCATTAGTCCAAACTGATGATAGTGATGAATGGATACAATGGGATTATTGTGATTTAGAAGGATTACCACCTGAGAGATTACCTGGGAGTATGACAAATATGGGCAAGATACCTAAAGGACAATGGGATAATTTACCAAAAAAGTTTACAGCTACAAATGGTAAAGAATATAATATAGAAGATATACATACATTAATGCCAAGTAGTAAATAATAATGAAATCTATAGACCATTACAAATCAGTTCCCGAACCGACACATAAGATAAATTATAAAAAGAAAAAACCACGTCTTATTGCAGTAGTCGATGAGGATAACTGTACAGGATGTCAAGTGTGTGTTCCGTTTTGTCCAGTTGATTGTATTGAAACAGTACCAACTGATAAATATAATATACCGATACCACCAGTTCAAATAAGATTTAATGAATGCATTGGTTGTCAGATATGTGCAAAGGTTTGTACTAAGTTGACTTGGGACGCCATAAGAATGTTAAAAACAGAAGAATTTGAAACTATTTATAACTATACGATAGACTAATGAATCAGTTAGAGATAGAGACATTATTAAAATTAGTATTTTCACCGACACATATAGATTTGGTGGATAAAAGTCATACTCATACACCTGATAAACATATTGAAATTATGAGAGATAAAGAAAGACTTTACGATTTAACCATTATTGCCGAGGCATTCAAACCTATGACGCTATTAGAACGACATCAATCGATTTATAAGGTGTTGGATATAATGAATAATCCTGGAATACATGGTATAACGATTAAGGCATCATCACCAGATGAGTGGGAAAACTAAATGGAACAACAAAAAATATCAAAAAAATCTGAATTAGATTCTGGATACAAGTGGGGATTCGAAACTGATATCAAGTCAAAGAAGATTCCTAAAGGGTTAAATGAAAAAACTCTTAGACTTATATCCAAACTAAAAGAAGAACCTAAATGGATGTTAGAGTATAGACTAAAGGCTTATAGGTCTTGGGTTAAAAAGAAACAACCCAATTGGGCCAAACTTAGATTACCCAAAATAGATTTCCAAGATATGGTATACTATTCTGCTCCAGGTGGACAGAATAAACCAAAGTCTATAGAAGATTTAGATCCAGAGATAATTGAAACATATAAAAAGTTAGGTATTCCGTTAGGTGAGATGGGAGCAATTGAAGGTGTAGCGGTTGATGCAGTATTTGATTCTGTATCCGTAGCCACGACGGCAAGAACTGAATTAGAAAAACACGGGGTCATCTTTTGTTCTATATCAGAAGCTATAAAAGAGTATCCAGATTTGATTAAAAAGTATATGGGAAAAGTAGTTCCGATGAACGATAACTTTTATAGTGCTTTAAATAGTGCCGTGTTTAGTGATGGTACTTTTGTGTATGTACCAAAAGGTGTTAGGTGTCCATTAGAATTATCTACATATTTTAGAATTAACGAATCAGATACAGGTCAGTTTGAGAGAACACTAATTGTAGCTGACGAAGATAGTTATGTAAGTTATTTAGAAGGATGTACAGCACCTATAAGAAAGAACAATCAGCTACACGCAGCAATAGTTGAGATACACGCGTTGGACGGGGCTGAAGTAAAGTATTCTACCGTCCAGAATTGGTATCCCGGTGATGAGAAAACTGGTGAGGGTGGTATATTCAATTTTGTAACAAAACGAGGTATCTGTCATAACAGATCAAAGATTAGTTGGAATCAAGTTGAAACAGGTTCGGCAATTACTTGGAAGTATCCAAGTTGTATACTAAAAGGTGATAATAGTGTTGGAGAGTTTTATTCTGTGGCGGTAACAAAAGGTTGGCAACAAGCAGATACAGGAACGAAAATGATTCATATAGGAAAGAATACTAAATCTACTATTGTTAGTAAAGGGATTTCTGCAGGTAAAGGACAACAGACATATAGAGGTGGAGTTAAAGTTATGAAGGGTGCAACAAATGGTAGGAACTTTACACAATGTGATTCTCTACTTATAGGTAGTGATTGTGGAGCACATACATTTCCATATATAGAAGTGAAGAATCCTACATTTACACAAGAACACGAGGCAACAACTTCAAAGGTAAGTGATGAACAATTGTTTTATTGTCAACAAAGAGGATTAAGTACAGAAGATGCCGTAAGTTTAATAGTAGGTGGATTCTGTAGTGATGTATTTAACAAATTACCAATGGAGTTTGCAATAGAAGCAAATGCATTATTGGCTGTAAGCTTAGAAGGAGCAGTAGGATGAAAAAGAATTGGATATATTATATGCAAGAAGGATTGAAATCAATGTGGAAAAGTAAAGAAGTGCCAGACTATAGAGAAAAAGAATACCCATACAATATAGAATTTGGTGATGGTAGAACAAAAGAAGAAATGGATAAGATGCAAAAAGAATTAATGGAGGGCGGGAGTAAAGAATAATGGACTATTTAGTTATAATTTGTAGTTTTCTCATAGGAGTTTTTTGTGGTGGGTTTTATATGACTCGGCAAGCAGAAATAGTAATTAATGGTATTACAGATAAACTTAAAGATAGAGAAGAAGAATTTAAAACATATTTAAAAGAATTGGGGAATAACTCATGAGGAAACCCAAAAACGCATTTGAAATGGAAGAATTAGTTAAAGAATTAGATAAAGAACTATTTACACATATCCGTCAAGATATAACCAATGGTAGTGCTTACAAAATGGATGATGAAACATTAGATATGTTATTAACTGGATTGTGGGAAATGGGACACGACGAATTGGAACAGCAAGGTGTTATAGTAGGAGTATCGTAAATATGCCATTAACAAGATGGTCAAGACGACATAAGAAAACTTTTGGTAAGAAAGAAGTACCTGTCTGGGATGGTAACTTCAGACAACCACCAAAACCCAAATCTTATTATACTAAAGTTAAAGGTCAATGTAGATGGTGTGATAAAATAATTGTAAATGAAGATGGTTCTATTAATGAAAGAAAAAATTGGCATAAAGAATGTATTGATGAGTATATGTTTATTTATAGCACAAAAGAAACAAGAGCTATAGTTTATAAAAGGGATAGTGGAATGTGTGCTTGGTGTGATAGTTTAAGTCATAGATGGCACGTCGACCACATTAACCCGTTGGTGGAACAAAAAGGAAAACCCGTAGAAGAATTAGATTATTCATATTGGGGAATGGATAACTTACAAACATTATGTTCTAATTGTCATAAAACGAAAACTGCAGACGAAGCACACAATAGAGCAAAAGATAGAAAGAATAAAGATAAAGTTAAGTGGAAATCATTTAGAGAGGTATTTGGAGTATGAAACAATTAATATTACAGAGAGTTCCACCTGGAGATAGGTGGACTAAAGTAGGTTCGGATGATGATCAAATTTACATAAGTTTGACAGATGGATTAAATGCAATATTTATGGAAACTGGGTTAACACAATTTTATATGGACGCTAGTAAAGGTGAAGTTCATATGGAAGATGGTAAAGAGAAACCCGAACCAATTAAAAAGTATTCTTTATATGGAGAAGAATATTAAAACACAATAAAACAAGGAAGAAGGTTACAATGGCAAAATATTATGAGGCGTATGTTAAAATAGACTTAGAGGTCCCAGTTAAGAATGGAGTCAAAGTCAAAGTAGTTCGAGATAGACTTTTGATTGAGGGCGATAGTGTAAGTTACGTTGAATCAAAAATAAACGAGGTTATGAGTTCAAACCCAAATAATTGGGAACTCACACAGGTAAAGGAGAGTCGAATTGTGGAAGTCATACATAGCGAACAATAAACTATTTATAGTTCTGCTATTTTCGTTTTTAGGAAATGTTTTAGCTTGGTTACATATGAATGCACAATTCAAATGGGACTGGGCTAAAGAAACTTGGTGGATAATATTAGGTGGTGTTCCGATATCATTTTTATTTTATTATTCTACAAGATTATCATATGAACATTTTGGACAATTTTGGGCAATCAGACCATTAGGGTTTGGTATGGCCACAATAACTTTTGGTTTATTAACAGCTGTATTTTTAAAAGAAGTACCAAGTTTAAAGATATGGATATCGTTATTGTTAGCTTTGGCCATCGTGATATTAAATACTTCTAATGCTCTAGATAAAGTGTAGTGGATATTAGAATGCCTATTTATGAATATTATTGTCCAGGCTGTGGATATGAATTAGAAAAGTTACAGAGGATGGATGAGGATGCTCCTACTTGTACAGAGTGTATAAAGAAATATGAGAAAGAAGATAAAGTAGTAGGTGAATTACATCGTCAAATGAAACGTAAGATTTCTAATATAGCACCACCAGTATTTAAAGGTAGTGGATTTTATGCTACCGATTACAAGAAAAAGGGATTTAGTAAACCAGATAAGAAAGTAGAAAAATCTAAAGGTAAGAAAAATGAAGGAAATAAGAAAAAACAAAAGTGAAGTTATTCGTATTCAGTTAAAGGAATATAAAGAACATAAATTAATAGACCTTAGAGTTTGGTATGAGGATGAAGAAGGAGAATACAAACCAACTAAAAAAGGAATATCTTTTAATAGAAACTTGGCAGTTAATGTATCTAATGCCATTAGAGAGGTGCTAGGTGAAAAATTCAAATAAATATAAAAAGTACATTACAGAAGTTCCAGATTTTCCAGTAGAAGGAATATCGTTTAAAGATATTAGTCCACTATTAGGAAGTGGTAGTATGTTTAGGTTAGCTTTATTTGATATGTTAAAAGATTATCACCCTAGTGAGAAAATACGCTCCGTTGATATGTTTGCTGGAGTAGAGAGTAGGGGATTTTTAATTGCATCAGGGTTATCTTGTGTACATGGTGGTGGAATACTAATGATTAGAAAACCAGGTAAGTTACCACCTCCCGTAGCACATAAAAGATATTTCTTAGAGTACGGACAAGATAGTTTAGAAGTACAACCCAATACAGAAGAATCTACAAAGTCGGTAGTATTAGTAGATGATGTTCTGGCCACAGGAGGTACATTAAAAGCTTCGTATGAGTTATTAACTACTAATGGATATACGGTAAAGGGTATATCGGTATTAATTGATTTACAATATTTACACGAGAAAGATTTTAGTATAGGTGGACTTCCAATACACTCGGTGATTAAATATGAATAGTATAGAAATAATATTTTGGATAGTAACTATAATAGTTATAATTGGATTTAATAAGTCATTACATAGAGATATATTTAAACACTTTAAGGATATGGGTTAGTGGTTAAGGTTTGGATTAATGGATGTTTTGATATTTTACATAGAGGTCATATAGAATTATTTAAATATGGTAAATCTCTTGGAGATAAACTTATGGTAGGTTTAGATGATGATGGAATGATTAAAAGATTCAAAGGAAAAAAACGGCCTTACAATACTTTACAAGATAGAATAGAAGTAATCAAGTCTATTAAGTATGTAGATTCTGTATGTTCGTTTCATTCAACTGAAACCTTATATAAATCTATTGAGGATTACAAACCAAATATAATAGTAGTAGGTTCAGATTGGAAAGGTAAAGTAATAATAGGTAAAGAAATACCAGAGGAAATAAAATATTTTGATAGAGTAGGAGATTATTCTACTACTAAGATATTAGGAGAAGTATGAATAGTAAAGACATATTAATTGTATGTGCACTTGAAATAGAAACACAAGAAGAACTAAATGATTTTGAGCCATTTTCAGATGACCCTGTATGGGAAGTATTATATACAGGTGTAGGTAAAGTAAATGCTACAGGACAACTTACCGAGAGATTACATAGGTCACATTTACATTATCTACCAGAGATGCCAAAACTTGTAATCAATTATGGAACGGCAGGAAGTAGAAAGATTAAGAAAGGCCAATTAGTAGATTGTACTAAGTTTATCCAACGAGATATGGATGTTACTGGACTTGGATTTATGAGAGGACAAACACCATTCGAAGATAATATACCAATTATATTAGATTATGACCATGTAGAATTTAATCCTATTGGTAGAAGAGCAACCTGTGGTAGTGGTGATAACTTTGTAGAAGATAGAACAAACTATTATGGTGAAGTAGTGGATATGGAAGCATATGCATTAGCTAAAGTTTGTTATCATTATAATGTTCCGTTTATCTCATTCAAATATATTACTGATGGGGCTGATGAACAGGCACACGAAGATTGGGAAAAGAATTTAGCAGATGGGATTATAGAATTTAAAGAAAGAGTATTAGATGAGTTGGAAAGTTAGAGATGATGAAAGATAATGTAGTTTACAATCGACCAGACAATGAAGTGATGGTTAAGACTGCCGGAGATTACATTTATATTATATGTCCTACTGAGGATCAAGTTCAACCAGTAATGGATAGAATGAATACCGATACTTGTTTTTTAGCAGACTATGAAGAATGGGATGAGGGTGAAGATATGAAATGGATATTAACATTTAAAGTCACAGACGGGTACGAACAACTACCAGAAAAAAATTAGTGTTAGTAAATCATAAACGTAAGTTGGTATTCATACATATACCAAAGAACGCAGGTACTACATTTAAAAGTGTTTTGTATTCTACACATGGAGATGTGGAATGGGAAAGACCATTTACAGATGAGAAGAAATATACACACTCACCCTTAAAGTCTTTTTACGCATCTTTTCCAGAATCAAATGATTATAAAGTAATTACTATAATTCGTAATCCATACGAAAGAGCATTATCTTGGTATTCATATTATAGAACTCCCACCTATTATAATAGACACCCACAAATGCGAGCAATTCATTATGCACAACAATCATTTTTAGAATTTCTCAAATGGTATAATAGAAGCTTTAAATCTAAATGGGAAATGTTACCACAAGTTTGGTGGTACACACATAAGAATAAATTACATTCGGATTATCAAATTAGATTTGAGAATTTAGAACAAGATATAAACAAAGTATCAAAAGAATTAGATATGGATATTATTAAAATACCACATAATAATAAATCATCAGAATCGTTTACAATTGAAGATGAGTATTGTGATGAAAGTATTTCTATTATTAATGAATGGTATAAAGAAGATTTTAAAAAGTTAGATTATTTAGTATGGTAATAAACGATCTTAGAAGATTTATATTTATACATATTCCAAAGAACGCTGGAAATAGTATTACCAGATTACTGTTAAAACATTTTGATAATAGTGCTTATGATGATATACCACAACATGCAGCTTTAAAGTGGGTGGGTAATAATTTTCCAGAAAAACTATTACATAAGAAAATATGTTTTTCAAGAAATCCATTTAGTAGAATGGTTTCGTGGTGGACATATAACAGAAGTCATGAAAAGTTTTGGGAAGAGTATGATTTAGCAAGACACGCTAGGGATATGGAGTTTAATGAATGGTTATTAAAATGTATACAAAGAGGTAGACAAGAATTAGTACCACAAGTTTATTTTATTAGTCCTAATTTTAAATATAAAATAACAAATAGAGATTCAACAATAGATACACACCCGTTACGACATAACAATTATATTAGAGAAAAATTTGGACTGGGAGATACAGATAACCCAACACCTATTTTTCAACCCATAGCTGATTTTGTGGGAAAAGTAGAAAATTTAGAACAAGATATTAAAAGGTTATTTGACTATTTAGGTATTACGGATAATGTGATAGATATCACAAAAGAAAATCCATCAAAAGAGAAAGTAGATTATAGGGAACAATATAATACTGAATCAGTAGAAATAGTACAATCTATATTTCAACAAGATTTCGAATATTTTAATTATAGTTATGATTTGGCCGATTCGTCTAGTGGTTAGGACTCCAGGTTTTCATCCTGGCAACAGGAGTTCGATTCTCCTATCGGCTACTAAAAATAAAGCTTGACTCGTATAGGCTTTTTGTTGTATAATAGGGTATGAATAAAAATAATAAAAATACAGTTATCTTTGATTTAGATGGAACTTTAGCTGATATTGATGCACGGAGAGAGTTAGCAACCAAACCTAATGGTAAATTAGATTGGGATGTTTTCTTTGATGCTGACAATATTTCATTAGATGTTCCAAATGAACCAGTAGTTAAAATGGCACAGATGTTTGCTGAAAATGATTTTAATGTTGTAATCTTTAGTGGTAGAAATGATAGAAGTTTTAATACTACCAAAAGTTGGTTATCAAGACATAGAGTTCCATTCCACAAGTTAGTTATGAGGCCTGATAAGTTCTTAAAGTGGGGAGATAAAATTGCCGATGGTA
>ERZ1046148.823-NODE-823-length-17313-cov-49.834164_pt1 | contig 17313 bp, 12 predicted proteins | sample MGYA00383090_ERZ1046148 | MGnify/ENA primary metagenome ERZ1046148 (study PRJEB29581, sample SAMEA5548360) | metagenome | biome: marine; feature: coastal; material: water | depth 25 m | study: Short-term variability in the microbial, nano- and picoplankton... | reverse complement strand
GGGTGCTTGGTTTCCGTCCACAGCGGCACCCGCACTCTGAACATTTGCTTTTCCCGGCTCAGCGCCCATCAACTCACTAAAAGCGTTTATGTCTTTAGTGTACCCAGCCTCAACAGCTAGACTAAACGCATCAGCCCTAGCTTCTTCGTTGTTAGCCATAAGCTCCTTAAAAGCTTCTAAGTCTTTAGTATATCCCGCGTTCAGGGATAAAGTAAAAACGTCATTCAGTGCTTCTTCATTCATGCGATATAAGATTCTTAGAAATTATTATTACAACTACTGTGAGTACCGTGCCATGTTGACTGCCTCCCTCGCTTCCCAACCAGCACGCCCCGCAAGCGCCGCTATGATAGCATTAGTGTCATGCTCGTTTTTAAGGTTGAGCTTGGAATTCCTACCTCCTTTAATTTCTAGAATCAGAGTATCGCCATCCCGCACCACGCTATGAATAGGTTCACCATCAAATTTTGCGTGCTTTAGACTTGACCAGTCTCCGGAATCCATTGCCGCCTTAAAATCCTTGATTGCTCTATTTTCAGCTGCTTTCGAGTCCCGTTGTTTCTCAATATCACTACTGCTGGGGCCGGGATGCTTTGCGTTATATCCGTCATTAGCCACCTGACCTAAAGCATCCATCATTGCATCCTCCATGCGAGTGGTTAACTCTTCTGTAGATAAACTGTGCGGATCTACTATGCCAAATCCGCCATCTATGATTGAATCATCTGTAGCCATATGCAATAACGTATCACGGTTTCCTCGGAGTATGTTGCGAACACTACCCCTGTGTAGGGTAGCCAAGGAACCGTTTAATTTGTTACCCGATTGGTATATCTTACCCGCAAGCCCTAAATAAGCGTTATTAGCTTTAAAATCCTTAAGCTTAAGAGTTGGCATATCCTTAAAATTCATTACACTGCCATCTTCGCTGCTGAAGCCCAGATCCCCGGCATCGTTGATATGCATTGGCATAGTGTGACTATATACCTGTTCACTTACTGCTAGTTCGTCCAACGGCATGCCTCCTGAAATGTGGTTACTGTCTGAAGCCTCTGCAAAAGCAGTCGACCCTGTGTTATAGCTATCTAATTGTACTCGGAGATTCTTGACTGCGGAATTTACCCCGTTCATGCCAGCAACAGCAGCTTGGTAAGCCTTAGAACCAACCTCAGAATTAGCAGCGGCTTTTGCATGCTCCCAATATACGTTACGCTGATTTAAAAGAAAGTCGGTGATCCCTGGGCGGTATACATCTGGAACAGCAGATGCGTCAATGTTACCGTCTAACTGGCTACCCCATTTTTCTGTTTTATTAGCTATCTCTCTACGTGCTATTTTTTCTTGGGCTCTAGCCTGCTGGAGATGTTCGCTAGCAGCAGCAATGCCTTGACCGAAGGCGCTACCCACGTCGTACACTGAACCAGCTCCGCGATTAGCTCGCACGTATTGTTCGCCTTTTATAAGATTTGCGTCTGACATAAATTATCGTTTTAAGGTTATCCTCCGGTGTATTCCGCGCCAAACCACCCCGCCAAATGGCGGTTTGATGAAATCCAACCTGCTTGGTCGCCCACCTCTGTGGTGCCTTCAGCTCCGATCTTCCCCAAGACGCCACCGGCAACTTGACCAAAACCCTGAGCATAAGCTTGGGTAGCCTGCGCTTTTGCATCCCTGGCTGCACCGAATCGCGCTTGCCCCATGCCGAGTAGCGTACTGGCCGAGTCCCTCTTCATGCCACGTGACAAGTTTTCCCCTTGGCGTTCCATGGATTGGATATTGGCCGCTCCTCCTGCCGCTGCTCTTTGGTTAGCTTGCTCCTGTTGTCCGATGCTAGCAGAAGCTTGCTGTAGGTTCTGGGATTGCTGTCCGGCCATTGCTTGCGCCAATGATGCTATGCCACTCCCCCCAGCAGCACCCTGAAGGTTACCCATCGTATTTGATAGAGCTTGCTGTTGCTGTTGCGAGGTGTAGTCAGCTTGTTGAGTATTAACAGTTAAATCTTCATACGTATTCTCCATATTAGCATATGGATTAGAGGTATCAAGATTCATATAATCCGCTTTTGTGCGATTATATTCAGCCTCAGAGGCGGCATATTCAGCTTGGCGATCTTTCCGCCCTGCCCAGGTAGAAGCAATCGTTCCGACGCCTTGGGCTACTTGCATAATTGGTATTGGCATAGTTATATATTTTTACTTTATTAGTATTACTCCTTTGTGCTGTTAGTTAACTGCTTATGAATGTTTGTGCGTTCACTGCAAAGAGCTCTTTCATAGAGGACGAAGTAACCTCCATCTTTGTTTCAGCGTAATAACCCACAATTCCAGAGGTGTTAACCTCGCTGTTTTTAGCAAAGAATATGAAATCTACATCACTCTCTGGAATCGGCTGGAGAGCGGTATGGGTACATGTAATTACGCTATCTACAATTGCAGTGCATTGTCCAACCTTTACAGTCTTTCCAGTGTCGATATCTTTAAAAAATATAATATCGCCTGCGTTTGCCTGTAGTGATACGTTTATATCCGCATTCATTTCCATGGATAAAGATCCTGTATTGTCAGTTACTCCCCCTACAGTGCCGATTCCTTGTACGGAAAATTCTTTAGTATCTAAACTTCCAGTGAAGGATGAGTTATCCCACGTTGTATCAAGTCCCTTGATATAGTTATACCAGATTCCTTCCTTTTCTAGAAAGCTTAGTACACGTCCTGACTGTTGGTCAGTCTCTATAGAGGGGGCTGTCCAACCAGCTGAACCTTCGTACGACAAGGTTTGGTAGTTTTTAATGTTAGATGGCGCGTCGTTAATCATAAACGTTACACTAGACTCTTCTGTTGCTGCGCCATAGAAAGTATTTCTATTAGCGTTGTCGTGTGAGTATAACTCACCATTTTTGAATGTGTAATACGTATTATTCAAAGAAAGCCCGCTTTCTGGTATAAAAGATTTCAGCGTCGGCCATCCTCTTACATTCTCTTTAAATGATGCGGTCTTTCCATTCAACGTTATATTGTAGCAGTTTGTTTGGTCGTCGAAAGATCCGATCACAGTCGAAGCACTTCGCAAGTTGTCTACGAAGAAGTCAGACATGCCTGCGTTGGAGATTTCCGTTAGCCCATCTCTAGATAGTCTTAATACAACACCTCTAGATTTATCTGAGAAATAAGCTCTGAAGCCGTAAGAAGCGAAGGACTCAGGATTCTTAGATATACCAAACTCCCCGACAAACGGCACCGTTTGACCTAATACCGCACGATTAGACGTGATATTAGCGTTGCCATCAGCATTATATAAAGCATCCTTATTAGATAGCACACGGAGGATCTTATCCTCACATAATACAATAGTGTCGGTATCGCGAGTGTGCAGCTTCTGAATAGACCCATATGTTGGGTTTAGGTCTTTGGTTATCGGTTCAGCCATGGCAAACTGATTAAGCTTGTTCACCCCGCTTGTTGAGTTATATATGCCGGAAAAGATAAGCCCAGTGGATTTGCGCTCCTGCGAGTACGGCTCGTCTAACGGGGCTGAAACTTTTACGCCTTTTCCAATTCGCGTAGCGTTGTAGTCGTCTCTAATGCGATCGGACTCAACCCCGTTTCCGAAGGAATAACAGTTAAACCAATCTAAGGTTTTTAGGTCTGAGTGCTCAGAAATAGGAAATGAGTTTGTTGCCTCATAGTATATATCTAACTCGACTTGCTCCTTAGGTTCAGTTTCGAATATAGCGGGTGTGGGGGAGCTTAAAAAGCTTACGCCCTCTGTAAACAGGGATGAATACTCTTCTTCCTTGTAATAAACATGGAAGTTGTTGATGTCATAGCTGCCCGTTAAGGCTAGTTGCGAGGAAAATGTCACATATTTTGTTACTATAACGTTTGGTTCATCAACGTTGGCGGCAGACACCCTTTTCCTAGTGTTCGTCACTACAGTAGCTATCTGATAATAAACTCTAGCGGTATCTTCGTTAAACTTAACAAAATTGCCGGGTACCAGACCCACATCAAACCAAGCCACGCCAACGGGGGTGTCTTCAAAATTAGTACCATCATGCTCAGCTGAGTGATGCGCATACCCTATGCCCATAAATGTTGAGCCATTAGCTGGAGCAAGTAAATTAGTTGTAGCCGCCCCCTCTGAGATGTTATCATCGGTTTCGGCATAACCAAAGCCAGGCTGTTCATATGAGGTGTAAGCGCTATTGGTGTCCCTGTCGGGCATAGGGGGTAGCTCATCATTTATAAAAGCTGATGATGTGTCAATGTAGCTAGGACTTTTCTCAACTAATGGTTTAATTAGGGCTTGCTCAAACACCGGATCGTGAGGTATTTTTATAAAGAACTTGCTAGTAAACGAAGCTGTTTCCCGCAACACAGCCTTATATATAACAACAGTCATGGTGTCAGTAGCAAAAAGACCATTAATCCATTTATCCCCTCTTAGAAAAGGTGTATCTAACTCAATAGTGTATCCGATGTCTGACCCGTATACCTCTCCGTTCGGTCCACCACCAGCTATCTCGTAATAACCAGATATGTCTTCAACACCGTTGGCAGCAGTCTTTATACGCACTAAAGACCCAGCTTCAATTGCACTGAAGAACTTAGCGTTTGCAGTAGAGGATGGACCTTGAAACCTAAATTCTTTCTTGCCCACGATCGGCCTAAACGTTTTCAACACCGTTGTTAACGCTACGGAATACTGGCTGCGGGAGTATTTCACATCGTCAGGAGCCTCATTCTCTATAGCTAGTACCTTGTATCTAGCCTCTTCTAACACGGGGGTCTCGCTGTCGTGCTGCTTCTTTAAGGATAAAAACGCACCCTCGGATACTTTGTTACGCTCAGAGGAAGGAGCGGAAATCCACATATTACCATCCGCAGCTTTATAAAACCGGTCGAGGGCAACATTGTAATATTCTCCGCTTGTTTCTTTGATAAAGTATTTAAACCTAGTGGCCCAAGCAGGAACTTGTGCCGTTGACTGAGCTGTTAAAGAACCTCGCTTATCTGCATTGCTCTTAGGGTTCGCAATAGTCGCTGCACTAGATGTAAACACAGGGGATTCTCTGCCATCATTGTCAGAATAGACAATGCCAAGCTGGTAGTCCCTCTCCGATTTAAGAGATTCCTTCGGCTCCCCAATAGCCCCGTGGGCCAATGTAGTTATCCCCGCTGTTATAGAGGGATAGAACACGCTGCCCCCTACTTGGACCATGTTGTTCCCCTGGAGGTAATTGCCGTAAAGTACTCTGTTGCCGGTAACCTCTTGGGCCTTAGCTTTAACCGGCACATTATCCCATGGGCGCAACAACTGATTAGCTTCAATAACGGTACTGACTAGGCTAGACTTTACCTCATATAGAGTAGTAGCCGCAGGCACTGTATCTAATTTATATACTAAGTTGCTGTTGTTGTCTTTGAAAAGAAAGTCAACCTCTATTACCTCTTTAGGCAAGGTCTCTATATTTGTTATGGACAACTTGCGAATATGGTTAACCATACCGTTATTGTAAGCATCTTTAGAAGAATACCCAAATGTTGTAGGAATAAAAGCAATATCGCTAAATGGACCGAACGGAGAGTATTCACCGTCAGCATATTTCCACCTTAGACTAAATCTAGGCATTTGAAATTCAAACATAGGTGGTGCCTCCTCTAGGAGAGACTGCCAGTTGTATGTTGTGTTATCAATGTCTGGTGATATCGTCAGAATTGTTGCTGTGATTGTGCTGAACGTTGTTACAGATACAGCGGTTATTTTCACTCGTACCCCAAACTCATCGATGTAGTTGTTGTCTCCCTCCCTTGATGCTTTCATGGAGATAATATCGTTGACCGCCCAGTTTGGGATTATACCTGTAGATGTAACAAGTGTGACGCTAACCCCCTCGTCCATGACACTGTAGTCAAATGTAGAGTTGGTGGTCGAGCGGTCAACTGTGAAATCGTAAAGAATACCAACCTCATTAACGCCGCAGCCGGTCTCCGACCCTGACTTACGGGTAGTTCTAGATACATGCGTGGGCGCTAACCGCGGCCCTCTTTTTATAACGTTAACATCAGCAGCTACAAAAGCTGAGCCATAAACGGGTGTGTGTGTGCTGAAGTCTGTCGAGCCATCTTTAAATGTGTCGATGTTAATCTTCTTAGGCTCACTGTTATTATCCGTCCAAAACAATAAATTGTCAATAATATTGATACCTGTGATAAGATAGTCAGTGCTGAAGTTCAGTACGCTGTTCTTATCGACAATAACAGGGCTTACCGTATCAGTCGTTTGGTTGTATTCTGCAATACAATCAACGCCGGTAGCGGTGATAAACCAGTAAATGCAATTTGTGGAATTGTGACGGATCGAACCAATCACGCTGGCGTTTGTTAAGCCTAATGCGCTTTGCGCAGTGTTACCGAGGATATTTTCAATAGCGCCCAGGTCAGAACCTTCTGAGTGCCCGACTTGTATGTTTAGAGCATCGATGTATTCTCCGTTCTGAACAAGCCTCTCGTCGAGATCCTTATTCATCTTCCCGGAAGTGAACGTGTGTTTCAGCTGTGGCATATTCCTTAGTGTTTAATCTGCTTAGACTTACCTTTCATAATTTGGTTGATCTCCTCAATCTTAAGGTTCGATAAACGCAACTTGGCTTGTCTAATAGCAGCGGCTCTTTCTCTTTTAAATCGACCTATGATATACTCAGGCACATTTGCTCGAGCGGAAAGAATTCCATAGGCGATAGATTTATACATTGCTTCTTCAGCAAATTTGTGAATCTGCATCTCCGCATCCGTAGCAAGACTATCACTAATGTATTTAATAGTCACTACCGCATTTGTGAGATCAGAACTAAAGTAGAATTTAGATTTGATAGGGTCAATAAAGAATGAACCATTGTTGTGAGCAAACTGTGGATCAATGCCAAACCGACGGCCATAAGACTGGTCCTCCTCTGGGTAAGAATCCTTTTCCTTCGTGGAGTCGCTAACGGTTGATGCTTTGTATTTACCCCAAGTCTCAGAGTCTGCAGCTGTGAGAGCATTTCCGCTACCGTCAAAAGTGTAATCAAAAGCGCTGTTTTGCAGCATAGCTAATGGATTACTAGTCTTTCTAGCTGGGTGTATTACACGCTCAATACCAGAGTTATCCATCCAGGTGAGCTTAACGTAGTTAACGAAGTCGTGAGGGATTGGCACCGTTAGTGCAGGCCCCACTTCAATCTCTTGTGATTTTTCAGAGCGCAAAGTGTCGTAGCTTAGTTCCTGGAGGGCTCGTTGTGCATGGAAGGCAACATCCAAACGCTTAACCTTAGATATAGCCTTGTCTTCTCCTACATAGATAATCACAAAATTAGTTATGATATCATTTAAAGATACAAACTGGTAGTTGCCCTGATCACTGCCCTGATAATAACTTTGTTCTGTTCCGGTAAATAATCCCATCTATTAAGCTTTTTCTTGGTTAATGCCCTGTTGCTCTTCTTGCGCGGCGAGCTGATATACTGCAGGGTCTTTTATGAGTAAGCCACTTAAGGCTAAAATGCCTAAAACCAAATCCACTTCCTCAGAAGCATGTACCTCAAAGTTAGTTGATGTAGAAGCGTTATATTGTGCACTACCTGAAACCGTAGTATAACCCCACACTACATTAGCAGGTTTTTTAACATAATTGCAGCTAATATCGCTTGCGCCAGTAAGTTCAGCAGTGCCATAAGCTTTGATTCCGCTAAGACCTTTTGTATATATAGGCCTAGCGTTAGTAGGTTTTGTAAGTGGCGCTTGGCTGACATATAAATATTCATTTTTGTTTATGCGCTCTACTTCGATAGAATTGTATTTAACGGTGCCTATTCGGTACATGTCCGCAGGTAGCAGGTAGTGGTTACCACTTCTAGTTAATGTTGCCTCCTTTTCGAATAAACTAACTTTTTCGTTAAGATTATCCAACATATCGGAGTACTCAGTATCGTTACCGGACATGCGGCCGAACTGGTTAATATCGTAAAAGTACTGCTCGAACATATCAAGCTGTACTTGGTTGGCAAAAAGGTTGAACTCCTCGGGGGTTACGAACCCGCGTTGTTCCTTATTTAGGATTGCCAGAACCCTTTGATAAACTGTATCTACGCTTACTGCCATAATTTTTAGTTAAATCATAGTGTCAAGTCACCCATTTTGAGCGACTTGACGACCATGAAGTTTGATTATTTCAATCGTTTCTCGATACTCTGGTATACCTCAACGCCTTCATCGGTCTTGAAATATGCGGCGAGTGCCGAATAAGGTTGCTCCCCGAAAGGAACGGTCATCACTTTGCGACCTGTTGACTTCCACATAAATGTACGTTGGTCATCACCCAGCTCCATTAGACCCTGCTCAACGGCTAGTATGCCCATACTACGGATATACACGTTTTCATCAGAGGCTAAAGATAGGAACGTTTTAGGGTTGTTCCTAGCGAATATCAGTACATCTCGTTTAAGCTCTCTAGAGGACATCTCACGTACCTTAGAACCGACTTCTACGCGCATGATAGCTTCAATCTCATCGATATCCATATCGTGTGCTATATTCATCGCATCTAATTCTAGTTCGATATTATCAACTTCCACTTCTGCGTTTTGTTCAGGATTGAACTCTTCGTACAAGCTCCCTTTTAAGGGATGGTACAGAGACAATAGCTTTTGCAAAGCGACTTGGTGAGCAGGCACTGTTAATGTGCCGTCACGGAAGATGATATGCGCTAATGTTACAGCTCCCTCTTGCTCGTCCACGAATGGAGATGGTTGGTTGCTTGCGTAGCGCAGTTCTCTTTGATAACCTAACTCCTTGTCAAACCATAAAAGCGAACGCTTCGAGGAATGTTTAGAGGGGACCGTCACAATAATAGGCCTCTTCCGAGAAATCAGATAATAAACCCTGTCTTTTATCTCCCACTCCGGTGTCTTTGGTGCGGCAGGTTGTTTGATAGGTGCAGCTTTTACTGGTGGCGCTTGCATTTCCACTTGGGGTGTAGCCTCCATCTCTGGAGCTGCTACGGCTTTTTTCTTTGCCATGATATAATTATATAAGATAAATGATAGTAAGGTTTACCCCCAACCATAAGGTCAGGGGTAAATTACTTACAAGTATTGCTTAGGAAGCGGTGTCCTTAAGCATGATGAAGTTATTGGCTCCTTGTACGCACAAGCAACGCTCAGAAAGCATGTGTACGTTCATTTCGTCAATATCAGAGGTGAAGTTTCCACCTACAGAACCAGTGATCCAAGTCTTCATGCGACGGTCATCAGCTTCAGAAGCGCGGTAGCGCACGTGAAGGAATGGACGCTGCATGTTCTTACCCAAATTCTGGTCATAAACAGTGGTTACACCGGCAGGTACAACAACACCGTCTACGTCGGCGGTCAAACCGCGAGTAGCTGCATCATTGAGATATTTCCAATCGGTCTTATAGAAATCATAAGAACCGCGGCGGAAACCGCTAAACCCAAGGTTCAAAGCCATACCTTCGTCGTTGTTGAAAACGCCGTAAGAAGTACCGCCAGTACCGTAAGAGTTAGCACGTGCCAACATGTTGTCAATAGCCAAAGAAGTGCTGCGATCCAAGAAAAGCATGTTCTCTTCGATTGCGCCTTGCTTATCTAGCTCATTCAAAATAAGATCGAATTCAGCCAAACCAGTCAAACCGGTAGTGTTGTCGAAATCATGATCGTTGAATACTAGACCACGGCTCTCAATAGCTGCGAATAGACCTTCAGTACCGCGAACAGTCTGAGAGTTAGCGTCAGTGATAGTCACTGCAGCTTTCTCACCTTCAACCATTGCCATTTCCAAGTAGTCTTCGAAGCGTAAGCGAGTCTCGTGCTCAGACTTCAAGTACCAAAGGTAACCTGAAGTACCCATTTCTGAAGTAACTTCAACCCATCCAACTTGAGCAGTATCAGAACCGCTGATGCTGTACTTGTCTTTGATGATGATAGGGCTGTTAGAGAACTTCTGGAAACCAGCGTCGATAGATCCCTGCATGCCAGCAGAACCTTTACCGAACTCAGAACCGTAAACGAACACCTTCAAATCAGGGTTGGTTCCGGCGGCTACAAAAGCAGCAGGCCAGTTAGCAGAGTCATAAGGCTTTGCCTCAATGGTATCAGTGGTTACAGAAACGACGAACGCACGAACAGTATCGAAGCCTTTGGCAACGATAATAGTCTGGTTAGCGCGGATAGAGTGCCCAGTGATGTTAAGGGTGTTGTCACTAGCAGTGTCGGCTGTAGCAACTTTAACAGCGTCGTAGGCAACGTGTAAACGGCCTTGCTCACTCCAGACGACTTCGTCAGAAGCCATAGGAATCTCAGCACCTACCATGCGTAGGAATGAAGAGATTGAACGGTTACCGTAACGCTCTACTTCCTTCTCGTATACTTCGGGAAGGAATTGCTTGGTGAAATCAAAATCACCACCGCTGATTGACAAGTAGTTCTTGTCGAAAAGGGTTTTAGTGGGGGCTGGCGTAAGCCCAGCAGGATAAGACCCGCCGCCCGCACTGTTATTTAAAAAACTCATAATATGTTATTTTTTGAGGATTATTTACTTAGTTTAAATCGAAGCTTTGAAGAATCATCCCCGCTAACTGCCCTTACTTTAAAGCCGCCAATATTGTCAACTTTTTCATGAGTCCCTCTAGGATCCATATCGACATTCTTGGAACGCTGAATACTATCTTTCATAGCATCAGCCTTGCCTTGTTCATAAAAATGGTTAGCGATGACATCGGGGTTCATTGCAGTAAAGAGAGATTTATGATAACCCTTAGCATCCTTTATCGTTCCATCATCCCCAAGAAACTTCTTGACAAAATTGTTGATATTGCTTTGAGCTGTTTTAACCGTCTCCGAGTCTTTGACATTAACACGATATTTCTTATCCCCAACTTCGTACTCAAAACCTTTGAACTTGTCGCTGAAGACCTTATCGGTCCTGTCTAAAAACGTTTGTGTCTGCTTCTGCGCCGCTTTAGATGTCTCCTCCGCTTCTGCGTTGTGCCTATTAAAGAATTCCACAGCCTTCTGCTGATCCGGTGTTAACCGGGAGCCAGATTTTATATCTTGGTAATACTTTTCACGCATTCCCTTCAGATGTTTCTGAGCTGTATTGACTTCCTCTTTAAACGCCAACTTCTTACGTCTGATTTCGCGATCGCTATCAACATCCTCTTCGTAATCGAATTTATCTTCGATAAGAAAGTCGATCTCACTAGAGTCGAGGTGAGGTTTTGATTGCTGGTAGTACTCGCGCAACATAGCTTTGTCGTCGAGTTCGCTAATGTCCTTGTTAAGGAGTACGTAGTCTTCTACTGTACCGCCAGTTTCGTTGATGAAATCAACTAGACTCTGAACATTCTCCGGCAATTCAATTGCTGGTGGCTGCTCAATCGTAGGTTCTTCAGCTACGGGCTCTTCCTCTTCAGGCTCTTCATCAGACTCCTCCACTAATTCAAGTGAAGGAATTTCTTCTTGAGCTTCTTCTGCCACTGCTTCCACGACTTCTTCAGTCGGTTGTTCAGTCGCAGGCTCATCTGTATTCGCTTCAGGCTCAGCTTCCTGCTCCTTTTCAACGAAATCCCGCATATCAAGACGAATAGTGTCGCTATCTACGGGTTCTTTTTCACTGCTCTCCTGAGCAGAAATGGTGACATCCTCTTCACGAGAAGTCTCCGGTGTTGGTACAACATTTTCAGGTGTTGCGTCGTCTTCATTATTTTCAGACATGATAAGATATTATAAGATTATACAAGTGTATATTACCTAGGATCAAAAGAACCTAAGCCAAAACCGCCTCCCATAGTGTCGTTACCTGACGACTCAAAGGACTTTGGTGGTTTGTTGTTTGTGCGCTGGTCAATCAGTTCACTTTGCTGTGATGCCTGTATCTTAGTGCGATCGTCTTTACGATCTTCTTTAGCGCTATCGCGGCCTTTGGATGCTTCCACTTCCATGCCACGTAATTTCATGTTCATTTCAAACTCATATGCCATGAGCTCTTTTTTCAGCTGTCCCTCCTGCATTAGCCTTTGGGAATCAAATCCAGCGTTCGCTTCTGCAAGCTGTAGCTTCATTTGAGTAATAGCCTGTTCTTTCTGGACTTCCGCTTGAGCCGCTACTTGCTGTGCTTGTGCATTAGCCTGAGCCTGCGCTTGAATGTTCTGTTGCTGCAATGCCTGCGCCTGCTCGTCTTTTTTCTTACGGCGTAATTTAAGGAGCTGGTTAGCTAGCTTAAGATTGCGAATTTCGCGTACATCGATTGCGTCCTCCAAGTCAATACCCTGTTGAGCTAAAGCTACTTGGATGTTATTCTCCAGCATTGCCTTCTCCTCTTCGTCGGGTGTTAGCTCAATAAAGATACCGAAATCGTGCAAGTACAGGTCTTCCAGATCCGCTAAAATTCCCACATTATGTGCACCAATCTTCTGAATGAATGCAGACTTAGTTGGCGAGTATTCTAAGATATCAGATATACGTAAAGAAATACCTTCCGCAAGTTCGGCTGTTAAGAACAGTCCTGAATTCAAAATATGACGTGTAGCCGTATTAGAATTTGCCGCTGCCATTTTCTGTACACCGACCAAAGCTTTTGCATCCGGTTGAGACCCATCGCGCGCTTCGTTAAGACCCGTAACATCACGAATCATTTGCAGGTAATAGTTATACGTATTAATAAGTGTACCTATTTTATTGCTACCGGAACCTGATTGTAGTTCCTGAATAGGAACCTTGCCGTGATTCATGTCGCCGTCGGCGGTCATAGACCTTCCAATAACACTACCTGTTTGGAAGAACATATTTAATGCTTCCTGGGGGCTGTAGTTGGTACCGTTACCTAAATCAACTTCAGCTAACCCGTCAGCGTCGAGGTATACCCCGTCCGGCACCATGCGTGCTAAGACTTGTTGTAGTTTCAAGTGGGTGAGCTGAATCATATCAGCAAAACCAGTAATACGGCCAACAAGGCTTTCAATGCGTCCCTTATACATGCGCGGCGCAACAATGCTGTAATTCATTTTGACCTTCGTATAGTCGCTCTTAGGTCGCATCATGTTTTTAGCGATACCCCAGCTAAGCACATTATCAGAGCCTAGAATCTTTGCTCCTTCATAAACAACCTCTACTGACCGTGAAATCTTAGAGAACTGCTCTTGGAGCTCGATAGGCGGATCAAACTGGTCATCTTTAATAATGATTTTGCTTGCACCAGTAGCATTGTCTTTAACCTTATAAACCTCGTTCATGTAGGTCTTGAAGTTGTAATACAATACCTGCACAGTGTTGGAATCCGTTTCAGTGCCATTAGAGTAGGCTGAACCAGTGCCCTGCAGCCCATGCTTGGAAGCATTCTTCAACTCTTCGGCGTCCATGTCTGGGTATTGCTTCTTAAGCTCATTAATAGGTATAGTCTTCACCTCGCCTACATAGTAGATATCTTCAAAGTATGGTGACTCGGTGTATGAATAAATAAGATCCGCTGGATCAACATATTCTACCTTGATGCCTTCTGCTTTAGAGAATGTATTCTTAACAGCCCCAATACCTAATACCGTTAGGTCGTAGTTGATCTGCTTACGCGTTAGCTCGTAGCGATTACCATCAAGGATGGTATTTAGTGCAACTTCCTCAGCAATTTCCACGCCTTGCTTATAGGTAAGTGCCATGTGCAAATCCAGCTCTTCCTGCGACTCCGGTAACATTTCGGGGGCATTCTCGTATAAGCTGATGCCAAAAGCCTCACTAGCAAAGTCGTTAAGGTCTTTAGTCCTAATATCACGAATGATACTCTCCATGTATTTAGTGCGCTTGTCTACACCGTATGGGTCTTGAGAATACGTGTTAATATCGTATGTCCTCTCAGAAATACCGTTGACCACAATATCAACGAACTTAGATATGATAGGTACCGGTTTCCAGTCAAGGTTAAGGTAAGATAAGTCACCATTAATGGATAACTCATCTTTATACTTCTGGATTGATTGCTCGCCACGTGCGTATAACCTAAGGTTATGGAATGTATCCTGGTTGCTCTTGAACCGGTTTGTTCCCGATCCTCTGTTAAACCATTCATTTTCGATTGCTTTACCCACTTTCATCCCGTACTCTGGGGTGACTTTCTCTAGGTCGCTAGCAACCTGACTTGGGAAATAACTCTTTGTAACTGACTCAGCCATAGTTTTTAATTATCTTCGACGTGGCACCACTGTTGGTGTACTTGGCGAAACTTATGTTTACTTGATCTCTCTCGATTTTATTAGTCGGTGCATATAAATGTTTGTTGCAAGCCATTATGGCTAGTCCTGAGCTTATTGCGGCGTCGAACTTGGTTCGTTTTGTAATATCAAACTTACTCCAATCATTCAATGTTCTGTTAAAGTACATGGTTCCGTAGGTATTATCTTCCTTCATTCCTACGAAATTCTGTATATACATCTCAATCGCTGACGCGTGAGCTTGCTTTATATCTTCACTTGAGTTCGGTATTCCTCCGATTTCTCTTTCCGTTACTGACAATTTGTTAATTGACTTGTCCGGTCTGTTCATTGAGAAGCCCCTGTATCCTCTGCGTCTTAAATAATAAAGCAATCTAGGTTTATTATTTTCCGCTAGTAAAGGCATCCCATAAAACACAAGTGCCATCAGCACATCTTCAAAAAACATCTCCGCTGTCTGCGGCCGTGCTACGTATTCCAGAAAGAAGTGGTTTGGAGGCGCATTCTCCATAGAGAAACGTGTCAAACCGTGTAGTGCTCCTTTTGAGCCTCTCCCGTCCGTGGTACCTGATATATCATAAGAGTCACACCCAAAAGCACCCATGTGCTCGTTACCTGGATGCATGACCCCATTCTTTCTAACAACGTTGTTCTGCGCATGCTTATCTGGGAACCAGGTCACTTTAAACCTGCCTTTTGCATCCGGGTTAAAAACAACCCTTGTATCTTTAATGCCGTTCTCCCATTGGAAGTTGCCGACGTTCACTACATTACTATTACGTATACCCTCGTTATAATCAATCTGATCGTAGATCTTTACCAGATTAAATATACTATTCTTTGTTTCGTCCCGGAACGCGTGTTCCGTAGAACGAGGAAACTGACGATAAAATTCATTCAGTCCATCCTGGTCTCCTTTAAGGCCTTCAACTTCGTTATCCCAATGTTCTATAACCCCTACGTCTATAACGTCCCCCATCGGGCCTAAAACGCGTTCTGTGGGCGTTTGGAAGATAGGTGCACCGTATTCGTCGATGAAACCCTCATAATTCCACTCCATAGGAACAAATAAACTGTATAAACCAGATTTTGTCTGGCCGTTTCTGTTTCTCTTGGTTACATCCGATCCTTCAAACAGCTTCTTGAAGTTTTCTCCTCCCTTGTCTAAAGCATTCGAAGTACTACCCATTAAACATTTGCCGATAACCCGACTACCTAGTCGTAAACAGGTTTTTGTAACCCTCCAGTTGTTCAAAATGTTATCAGGCTTTTCCCATTTTCCTGATTCGTCATGAACCAATAATCGCAGCTTCTCTCCGTCATAGGAGTTATCTCCTGTGTTTTTCCAGTCGATGGTTGTGTCTAGCCCCTCAATCGCTTCCAAATCCGAATGCGTATGTAAAGACTTACGCGTAAACTTAGATGCCGGAACCCTGTAAGCAAGTTCAGACTTTGGTCTGTCCATACCATCCTGTATAGGCTTAAAGAAAAATGGATAGTTGACCGACATAGGAACAACTTTATCCGTGAACATCTTCTTAGCGTCAGAACCCGACTTAGACAAAATACCAAACCTGGAGTCTGAAGAAATAGTAGCTTGGTTTACAGTCTCAGCACTCGACATGAAGCTGAAGCCACTCCGTCTATTCTTGAGATAACACATCCCATAGCTTCGGGGATCTGCCTTACAAGCCTCCCAGAATATAAAGAAAAGTCTGTTGGCTTCTCTGAAGTCTGGTTTACCAACATCTGTTTTGGACCACTGTAGATACATGTAGTGGCTACCAGTAATGTAAGTGTCAACACCCTTGTTGCTAAACCAAAGCCCTTCGTCGCGCTTTTTAAACTCATCGTTTATATACTCTTCCCAGCTCTCTTTAAAATTATCCGGGTGTTTTTTCCAATCAAATATGTTCTTGATATTCTTTAGCTCTACTGGATATTGTGCTGCCACCCATTTGTTGCCCCCTAGATCGTTACCCTTCTCTAGCTTTTTAATTTTAGGCAGAGCCACAACTAGACCTTGAATATCGTAGATTTTACCGATCTGACCATTCTTGCTGATAACAATAATGTCGTGTTCCTTGTTGTACCCGTACTCCCACTTCCTAGCACTATTCATGCTACTAACGAGAGACAGCTTCAAAGGTTCAACCTCCTTAACTAATGACTGCTTGTACATTACTTAGAACGTCTTTCAGCAAAACCCTTAAAGGATTCCGTCTTATGCTTATCTAGGGGCTTACCTGATATCATAGACTCCTCTTCTTCAATACGATTAAGTATCTCAAACGCGTCAAAGATGGCTAGCTTCTTGGTTGCGGCAGCATTCTTAAGCTTGTCAGCTGCTAAGTCGTCTTCGGAATCTACAATAGGCTCGTGAGCCACCTTGATTAGTTCCTCAATTGCTTTGCGTCCAGCCTTGATTATACTCTCTTTCGTTTCCTTCGCGTTCATATTTAATTGAAATTGATTTAGTATGCACTCGGTATAACCGCTGGCCGTCGATGATGAACTCATACTCACTGCCCGGTGTAAACCCTACAATATCTCCCTTCTCTATCCCAGCGCTCCTTAGACCGTCATCAAGGTACTTAACGACCCCCTTGAGGGCGTGCTCTTTTTCTAAGCTTAGGTCATCCTGCGACTCAAGTGGCTTAATGAAGCAGAATCCTTCAAACGCTTTCCAATCCAAACCAGCTTTCTTATATAAGAATATCTGGTCAGGGTAGCAGAAGAACTTGTCCTCCTTGTAATAACTAGCACTATTCTTTTCCCCTCCGCGTACATCGTAGAACCGCCTAAACACGTTGTGGTGCACAATTACATTGTCACCTTTCCGTATCTTGTCGTCGCCCACGATGGGTTTCTCCAACACAATCCCACTACGACTAACATACTGGTGATTCTGTAGCTCAGTGTTAAGGATCAGCTCCTGCCCACCCACTTCCTTCACAGAGGTGGTACGACCCTCCTCAGGCCGTATGATATAGCTATAAGGCGCCCGCACGGCTTAGTATTCTAAACTGTACTCTACCGCAATGGCCATGTTCTGATTGA
>ERZ1046148.817-NODE-817-length-17396-cov-7.240817_pt1 | contig 17396 bp, 13 predicted proteins | sample MGYA00383090_ERZ1046148 | MGnify/ENA primary metagenome ERZ1046148 (study PRJEB29581, sample SAMEA5548360) | metagenome | biome: marine; feature: coastal; material: water | depth 25 m | study: Short-term variability in the microbial, nano- and picoplankton... | reverse complement strand
ATCGCCCTAACCCATTCCTTTGGCATGAACTCTCCTAAACCAGTGGCGTGTGAACGAATAAGATTAGTTTGTAAGTCTGCCAAATCTTCAACAGATATCCTTTCCTTGACCAATGCTCCGAACCCAGTATTGATACCATAGACCGTTTCTCCTCTCTCCAGTATTCCATCGATAACAGATCTTGCGGCATTAATTTTAACCCATGAATCTTGAGGAATGGCAACTGATGCCTTTCCTTCAGCAACCATTTGTACTTCCGAAGAAGATAGCGTTTCCCCGTCGAGATAGATTGTATTGTCTTCCTGCATATTAGCACCACATCAGATTGAGTTAATTATATCGTCATCAACAATAGTTGGTAAAGTCACTTGTAAATCCGGTTGTGATTGCATAGCTCTTTTTGCCGCAAAAATCGCACCATCATTACGAGCCCAAGCCCTTCTCGCCACCCCATTATTGACATCCCAGTGTAGCATTGATTGTAATCGGTTTTCGGAATCATCACTGCCATCTAGCATCAAGCCGAATCCACCGTTGACAACTTCACCCCAGCCAACGCCTCCACCATTGTGTAAACTTACCCATGTTGCACCCCTGAAGGAATCACCTACGAAGTTTTGAACTGCCATATCCGCAGTAAACATTGAACCATCAGAAATATTTGCAGTTTCACGGTATGGGGAATCGGTTCCAGAGACATCGTGGTGGTCTCTACCCAATACGATTGGACCCGAGATTCGACCTGATGAGATGGCCTTATTCATTGCAGAGGCAATTCTTCTCCTTCCTTCATCATCTGCATAGAGGATACGCGCTTGAGAGCCTACGACCATATTATTTGACTCAGCCTGCTCAATCCAGCGAATGTTATCCCTCATTTGTTGTTGGATTTCTATTGGAGATTCAAGTATCAGTTCAGAAAGTACTTCACAGGCAATAGCATCAGATTCCGCTAAATCTTTTGAACTTCCCGAGCAGCAAACCCACCTATATGGGCCAAATCCATAATCAAAGCACATGGGCCCCATTATATCTTCAACGTATGAGGGATATCTAAAACTGCCATCAGCATTCATTACATCTGCCCCTGCTCGGCTTGCCTCGAGAAGGAATGCATTTCCATAATCCCAAAAGTACATCCCATTCTCTGTCATTTTGTTGATAGCATTAGCATGTCTAATCAAACTGTTCTTTACTTCGTCGGCAAACTTTTGAGGTTGCTGTGACATCATTAATGATGCAACTTGATAATCAAATCCTACAGGGTAATATCCGCCTTGCCATGGATTGTGGAGTGACGTCTGGTCACTTCCTAAATCTACCTTGATATCTCTTTCAGCCAACCTCTCCCACAGAGTAACTATATTTCCAACATAGCCGATGGAAATTGCTTCCTTGTTTTGGACTGCTAGGAGCATTTTGTCAATGGCATCGTCAACATCATCAGCAACGATACTTAGCCAACCTTGTTGTTGCCTCTTCCTAGCAGCGTGCGGATTGACTTCAGCGATGATACAAGCGGCTCCGGCTATCACAGCAGCTTTTGCTTGAGCCCCTGACATACCACCTAGGCCAGAGGTCACGAAAGAAATCCCCTCCAGGCCTTCATCACCAGAAATCCCTAATTTGGCTCTTGCAGCATTGAGCAAAGTGATGGTGGTTCCGTGAACTATTCCTTGTGGCCCAATATACATGTAAGAGCCAGCGGTCATTTGTCCATATTGGCTAACACCTAAGGCGTTCATCTTTTCATAATCCTCAGGAGATGAATGATTTGGTATTACCATGCCGTTGGTTACTATTGCCCTTGGAGCGCTTGGACTTGAAGGAAATAATCCAAGGGGATGGCCTGAATACATTACCAATGTTTGATGGTCGGACATTTGGGATAAATACTTCATCACGATTCGGTATTGTGCCCAATTTTGGAAAACTGCGCCATTGCCTCCGTAAGTAATCAATTCATGAGGGAATTGAGCGACCATCGGATCTAAATTATTATGAATCATTAGCATTATTGCGGCTGCTTGCTTGCATTTCGCTGGATAATAGTCTATTGGATAAGCCCGCATTTCATATTCTGTGGGCCTATATCTCCACATTATGACTCTTCCAAAAGTATTCAACTCTTGACTGAACTCTTTTGCCAGTGTTGCATGTAAATGACTTGGGAAATATCTCAATGCATTTCTAATGGCCAATTTCTTCTCTTGTTGAGACAAAATTTGCCGCCTTGCGGGAGCATGGTCTACGCCGTCATCCCATTGAGGCATTTCTGGCAACTCATCGGGAATGCCAGAGACGAGGCAGGCGGCAAGGATGGAGGCCACCTCTTCCGACATAACACAGGGTCATCTCAGCCTGTCTTTGAGCATTACCATCTATGCTGCTGTTATGCTTTTGAATTGTCAGGATTCCATAATGTGAACATTATTCCAGTTAGCATCATCAGTGAACCGAAGTATAGAATTCCATCTTGGATTCCTAGATTATAATTTTCCACCAAATATCCAGCGATTGAAGTCGAAATTGAAAAGGCAATAGACATGAATAACATATCTATCGAGAATACTCTACCTCTCATTTCATCCTCTACCCAGCGTTGAGTTAGAATTGTTGAAAGAACCCAATTAGCCCCGCTAGCAGCATGAGCAATAAGAATAAGAATAACTGTCAATAATAGACTGATATGCAAAGTTAGTGAAACCAATATGTAAAAAGCCCCACTTATGAAGACCAATTTACCAATCAATCCTGGCCATTTAGATTCATCTTTCAATACATGTCTGGCAATTATAGGTCCAAGTCCAGTCCCCACACCCCTTGCGAAAAAGAATATGCCGAATCCCATAGCAGCACCATATCCATCGGTTTCTGAACCTAATAATACCAAGAAGACCCCTGCCAATGCTCCACCAGCAACATTCCAGGAGGTTTTTGCAAAAATAATTCTCAACAAGCGAGACTCGGTGTAAACTCTTAACCAACCGCGTTTGATATTTGAAAAGGCAGTTTTGAAAAATGGTGTTTTCATCTCTTCCTCGACATGTTGTTGTATTTTTACTGGAATCAATAGAATGGTGGCGATTGCAAATGTCATTGAATCGATAATAAAGGCTGCATCTGCACCCCAATTGGATACCACTACTCCACCCAATAATGCACCGATGCACAATGCTGTAGACCAAGAGGCGGCATCAAGGGCATTGGCTGTAGCCAAATCCTCCGCACTGACAACATTGGGTATTGCAGCCCTTTCAGCGGTCATATATGTTCCATGTAATAACATCATCAATCCAGATAATGCGATCATCCACGGTATGTCAGATGCACTATCGACTAGAAGGAAACCTAGGGCCAAAAAGATCTGAACAAAATTGGCAACTACCATTATTAATTTACGGTTATATCTATCGGCTAGTAATCCGATAAACGGTTGCATTAAAGCAAACGAAGCCATTCTTACCGTGAAAAGGAATCCGAGTAAAAATTCTGAACCAGTGTATTCAAGAATTAAGAAAAATAGTGCTATTGTGTTGAACCATTCCCCTAACATCGAAATTACTGAGGCAAGCCACAGGCTACGGAAATTTTTATTTGAACGAAGTAATTGTAAATATCCAATTTCGCTCATAATCACTCCTCCTCTTGCGAGGAGTGACTCTCATGCAACGATACTACTACCCATTTAGAAGTTGGCGTATTAGAGATGGCTGCCGTCGATTCTAGAGGTACGAGGCAATTGGCTTCAGGAAAGTAAGTGGCAATGTTGCCACTTGGGATGTCATAAGGAATAACAATCCACTGCTCTGCCTTTCTAGTTTGACCATTAAAATGCGATACAATGTCAACGATAGTTCTTGTTTTCCAGCCTCTTTCTATCATGTCGTTGGCATTCATCATCACCACTCTTCTATTGCCATGTATACCTCTGTATCTGTCATGTAGATCGTAGATGGTTGTGTTATATTGGTCGTGACTTCTAATTGTCATCATCACATATTTATCATCACCAATAGATACATCGGGCAACGGATTGGTAGTGAAATGTGCCTTTCCGTTATCTGTGGCAAATGATTGGCTATCCCTTGGCGGATTAGGCAGTGAGAATCCATTTGGATTGCGAATTCTAAGGTTATAATCTTCGAAACCATCCAGTGATTTTTCCATCAAATTTCTAATATGGTCATAATTGTCTGTCAGTTCTAACCAATTCAAATGTTTGTTACCCAGCGTGGCATTTGCCATTTGCGCAACAATCCATGGCTCGCTACGTAGGTGGATGCTAGCAGGACGGAAACCGCCTCTAGAACTATGCACTATGCTCATCGAATTTTCAACGGAAACAAATTGTTCGCCTTCCTTGCTGACGTCAAGTTCTGTACGCCCAAGACAAGGAAGAATCAGCGCTTCCTTGCCAGTGATGCAATGAGCGCGATTGAGTTTGGTAGATACTTGAATTGTAAGATCGACTTTTTGCAATCCCTCAGCAGTAGCTTCTGTATCTGGGCTAGCGGAGATGAAATTGCCACCTAAACAGAAAAAGACGCCGATTTGACCCTTTCTCATAGCCTTGATTGCGTGAACGACATCATGCCCATGGTGTTTAGGCATTTCAAAGCCCAATCCTAGTTCTAATTTTTCTAAGAATGATTCAGATGGAGCCTCCCAAATACCCACAGTTCTATCGCCTTGCACATTTGAGTGACCTCTAACAGGGCAAAATCCAGCGCCCTCTCTGCCGACATGGCCACCCATCAACAAGAGATTAACAACTTCTTGAATTACTGTAACGCCATTGCGGTGCTGAGTCAATCCCATTGCCCAGCAAGCAATTGTGGCATTAGAATCTGCACACATTTCTCCTGCTTGTTCTATTTGTTGCCTGGAGAGTCCGCTATCTGCACAAATGACTTCCCACGGTGTATCCAATGCCGATTCGAGCATCGATTGGTAGCCATCAGTTTTTGAATCGATAAATGATTTATCGATGCCGCCCTTTTGATGATGGATTTTTATCAAGCCTTTGACCAAAGCAGCATCTCCTCCGATTTTCACTTGAAGGTGAACATCGGCTAGTGTTGTAGATTTTAGATTAGCAGTCATGTAGTCCTGTGGGTGCTTAAAACGATTCAGACCTGATTCTGGAAGTGGATTGACATGAATTATTTTTGCACCCAAATTCTTTGCATCTCTTAATGCAGTCAGCATACGAGGGTGGTTAGTACCTGGATTCTGGCCAATTACTAGTATCAACTCTGCTTTGTTGAAATCTTCAAGAGTAACAGTTCCTTTGCCAATTCCAATTGTGGCACCCAATCCTTTACCACTTGATTCATGACACATATTTGAACAATCAGGTAAATTATTTGTTCCAAAAGCACGTACGAATGCCTGATATAAGAATGCGGCTTCATTACTGGTTCTTCCAGATGTGTAAAATGCTGCATCATCAGGCGATTGCAAAGAATTCAATTTGGTTGATATCTTTTTGAAAGCATCCTCCCAACTTATTTCCGCATAGTGAGAGGAGTCCTTTGCAAGGTACATTGGGTTGGTAATTCTGCCTTGCTTATTTAGCCAATAATCACTTTGCTCGGATAGGTGTTGTACTGAATGTTTTTTGAAAAATTCAGGGGTGACGCGGGCTTTTGTTCCTTCATCAGCAATTGCCTTAGCGCCATTTTCACAGAATTCAAATGTGGTTCGATGCTCTGGATCTGGCCATGCACAACCGGGGCAATCGAATCCCTTCTGCTGGTTGACCATCATCAAACTTTTAACGGTTTTAGCGACACCCATTCTTGTAATTCCATGCTTCATGGAAGACAAAGCAGCCGGAATCCCTGCAGCGCTAGTTTTGATTTTTGATAACTTTAATTTATTGTTATCGGGGGGGGTGAGGGGATTTACCTTTTGACGCATTTCCCTCACCGGTAATTTACCACGCTGGGGCTTTGCTTCTCAATGCTTTGTTCAATTGAGGCGGCTTGAGGGTCCAAACACTACCCCTTTGTCACTACGGACAAAGGAAAAGAGCGTGATATTAGATTGCCGTGCGGCTTCGATTGCAAGAGTTGAAGATGCGCCAATACTGGCGATAAGTGGGCAATTCATTCTGGCTGATTTAGCAACTATGTCCCAGCCACAACGCCCAGAAAGCAGTAACCCATGCTCATTGAGATCTAATCCATTCGTTTGAGCGAAACCAAATAATTTGTCTACCGCGTTATGTCGTCCAATATCCTCTCTGATAGCTACTAAATTACCCTCGCCATCAATCAATCCCGCTGCATGAACTCCTCCGGTCATAGAAAAACCGATTTGAAGTTTTCTCATCGCCTCAAAAGCAGTATTTATTGCATCTGCTGAGAAACTAATTGATGTTGATGAAACAAGTGGCACATTAGACATTAAAGCATCTACTCCATCTCTATCACAAGCGCCACAACTGCTAGTGATAATTCTTTGATCTGGAAGTATAGGTTCAATCTTATTGGATGTAATGATATCTACGAACTGAGTCCCAGTATCATCTAGTGAGGTGGTAATACTTTCAATGCTAATCACTCCAGTTTTAGCTTCAGCAATACAATGACCTATCGCTAAATCTTGTAAATCGGATGGAGTTGCTAATAGGTTTGCAACTGCATCTCCATTAATTCTAATTATCACCAATGCTTCAACAGCCACATGGTCATTATCCAATGTAAAGACCTCACCGTTCCAGCGAGAAACACCTATTTTCCTGTGCAAATCACCCATATTACCACATTCTAATCTGATTCCATTAAAGTTCGATCGATATCAAAGAATTCGAATTGAAGCGCTACTAATTCGGCACTGGAATTTGCAGCCGCATATGCTTCAAGCGGTTCCTTATTCAATTCAAAAAATCTCTCACCCCATCTAAAAGCCCCTAGTACTCTCCGTGCTTGCTCTTTTCTACCGACTAAAAATAGAACGGATGCCAATGCTTCAGCGGTTGTTAGTTTACTCGGTTTACCCCAATTAACAGGGTTTGCCGCTAATAGCAAGGGTAACATTCGCGGTTGTAATTTAGTTCGTTTCATAACTTGCTCTACACTTTCTTCTATGTGAGCCCAACTACAGTCTAGGCCAACTATAGAACCGCCATTGTTGAGAAGAACTTCATGGTCTTCCGGACCAAATACTTTACCGCATAGTGGCTCTAAAATAAATCCCTTTCGCGGAACGGTATTGAACCGTTTGTGCATTTTTATATCGCCTCTTTTTGAGGCGATAACCACGGTATTTTTCTTGGGGTCATCTTGGGCCAACCAAATCGCATGGACTGGTATATCTCTCATCGAATCACTCTTCTTTGATGAAATAATCACCGAGCGTTATTCCACGCGATGGGCCATCGTCCAATGCACGGGTGTCAACGGACTTATGCTCGACCATCAAACTAATGCTCAAAATACGTTCGAACTTTCTTATTACAGAGTCTGTAGGTCTTTTTCCTGATTCAGCCGATTTGATGATGTTGACTGTTTCAGCCATCCTCTTGCCCAATTGTGCTTGATTCCAATTTTTCTGTTTGCGAGCGGTTGAAATACGCAGTGAGAAATCATCGGCGAGATCTTTTTCGGAGCGCGTCATAATGTTTTTTCCTCTGTGATGGGTTACGCCAGCCCCGGTACTGGCTGTGCCAGTCCTCGGAGCGGAAGAAAATGCACGTGCCAAACCTGGGGCGAGTGTTTTTGGCCCAAGGTTTAACTTTTCAACGCAGCGACTACAGGCTGAAACCTCTGTTTTACCAGTTTTTACATGTTTGACTCCGACCTTCATTGCTCCACATAATTCACAATCTCCCATGATATCACTTCCGCACAGTCGCCTGTAATTATAATTAATAATCGGAATACTTTGAATCCTTCGGAACAGCCGGTTTCTTATATTGTCAAGCGAGGAGTTCATACGGTGTCGCCTCAACCAGTGATTTGTTCGTATGAGTAGTGAAGTTGAGAGCAGCGCCAACGCTGTGTCAAAGAGTTCTGATGAAGACCTCAAAAAACTAGAGTCAGATTACCGTGTTTTGCAGGAAGAAGCACAGTCTCTGATAAATGATAGAGCACACCTTGAGGCAGAGGTTAGAGGTCTTAAGAAGAGAGCAAATATTCTAAATGAAGAAGTAAAATCAATGAAGAAGCCTCCTCTTATCATCGGTACTTTGCAGGATATTCTAGACAGTGATAGAGCGATTGTACGCTCATCCAATGGCACAGTATTTCAGGTTTCATTGAATCAAAGAATAGACCCGGAGAAATTACAACCGGGTACTAGAGTCGCCTTAAACCAAGATACTTTGGCGATAATCGAAGTATTACATGATGCTTGGGACCCGATGGTTAGTGGTGCTGAGATGGTTGAGAAGCCTGATGCCACTTATGCAGAGGTTGCTGGTTTAGACGAACAAATTGAAGCGGTGAGAGAGGCGATTGAATTGCCTTTAACCTCACCGGAGTTATTCGTAAAAGTTGGAATTAAAGCACCAAAGGGAATCTTATTGGTTGGCCCACCTGGATGTGGAAAGACATTGATTGCTAAAGCGGTAGCAAATCACACCGATGCGACATTTATTCGTATGGTCGGTAGTGAATTAGCCCAGAAATATATTGGTGAAGGTGGTAGAATGGTTAGAGAATTATTCTCATTGGCAAAAGAAAAGTCTCCTTCGATAATATTCTTGGACGAAATTGATGCAATCGGTGCAAAGCGATTGGATGGTTCTACAAGCGGTGATCGTGAAGTTCAGCGAACATTAATGCAATTACTTGCCGAATTAGATGGTTTTGACTCTTTAGAAAATGTAAAGATAATCGCAGCTACAAACCGTCCAGACATTTTGGATGATGCTTTGCTAAGACCTGGTAGATTTGACCGAGTCATTGAAATTCCTATGCCAGATGAAAAGGCAAGAAGTGCTATACTTTCATTGCATGTCAAGAAGATGAATGCCAAGAGAATTAATGTCCAAAGAGTTGTGGAGTTAACCGAAGGTTATTCTGGTGCTGAATTGAAGGCGACTTGTGTTGAAGCGGGTATGAATGCAATAAGAGATAAGCGCGATACTGTAACTCAAAACGACATACTCGGCGCTGTAAAGAGAATTAATAGCAAGAGGACACAAGGTGGTATTTCGGCCACTCCAGAAGGACTCTACAGTTGATTTTTGAAATTAGCCTTTGTCAACCTTCAAAGTCCTAATGCGTTAACCCTCACCCATGGTAACTACGATCGTTGAGTGCGTACCCAATATTTCTGAAGGAAGAAATACTGAAAAAATTGAACTTATAGTTCAGGCAGCCAGAAATATATCTGGTTGTGCTGTGTTAGGAGTTGAACCTGATGCAGATTATAACAGGACTGTAATAACACTGGCAGGTGAGCCAGGTCCTGTTTCCGCAGGAGCTTTGGAACTAATAAAAACGGCAATAATTCACATCGATATGAGGGTGCACAAAGGCGAGCATCCACGACTCGGTGCAGTAGATGTTTGCCCCTTTGTTCCACTTCAAGGTATTACTATGGAACAATGTTCAGTATTGGCCAAGGAGTTAGCGATTGAAGTGGCTAAGCAATGTGAAGTTCCAACTTTCACATATGGTTTCGCTGCAACTCATGATGATAGGACTCTCTTATCCTCTCTTAGAAAGGAGCAATACGAAGGTCTCGAAGCGAGAATGAGTGGTGGAGAGACTAGCCATGCGGCATCGACAAGGCTACCAGACTTTGGACCTAAGCAATGGGATGAAAAATCTGCAAAGTCGGGTGCAATCACAATCGGTTCAAGAAGCATACTGGTTGCATATAATGTAAATGTAGACGAAGCAGATGCAGTTGTTGCCAAAAAAATCGGTTCCTTAGTTAGATCGACTGGCAGATTGCTAAAGCATTCAGATGGGAGAAAGTCAAGAATCCCTGGCATGCTACCTATGGTGCAAGGAATGGGTGTTACTTTGGAGGGCCATGGCATCTCTCAAGTATCTATGAATTTGCGAGACGTTACGGCATGTCCAATGCATATTGCCTTCGAAGCCTGTAAGAGCATTGCATCCGACCATCAAATAGATGTCCCAGGTAGTGAATTGGTAGGTCTTGTCCCACTTTCTGCTATGTTGGATTCTGGGAAATGGTATGCTGCTGAAGGAGTTACTGATGAAAAAGAACTTGTAGATGCTGCAATAGAAGGTTTAGGTCTCTCACAGTTATCACCGTTTATTGCTGAGGAGAGAATAATTGAATGGGCTGTAGCAAAGGCGGTGGGACAATGAATTGGATGGATATGTCTCTACGCGATTTCCAAGCCGCTCTCGCATCATCCTCTCCAACACCAGGTGGAGGAACTGCTGCTGCTGTAGCCCTTGGCCAAGCCGCCGCTTTGACTTGCATGGTTACAGATTTAACAATCGGTAAGGAAAAATGGCAAGAAGGTTGGCAAATCGCTGAGGATGCACTGAATGCTGCCATTCCTCTTATGGGTCGCGCTGGTGAATTAGCCACAGAAGACAGTGACTCGTTCGATGCGGTCATGGCCTGCTTCAAGATGCCTAAGACAACACCTGAAGAGATTGAAGCAAGAAGGAATTGTATTCGTCAAAGTACACTCAAAGCGGCAGAAGTTCCCTTTGAAACCGCAACTCTGGCACTTTCATTACTCAGGCACCTACCTGATTTGGCTGAGAAGGGTAATGGCAATGCAGCCTCGGATGTAGGAGTTGCAGCGTTATTAGCAAGTGCTGCTGTAAAAGGAGCATTATACAATGTTGAAATCAATTTATCCTCTATCCCTGAAGATATGGGGACTCATATGAGAACATTATCGCCGGATATTTTAGAAGAGGCTAGAACATTGTCTAGAGACTCAATGAAATCGGTCAATTCACGACTTGGTTTGTGAATCAGCGGACTTGTGAACCTGTTGCAATATCGCCATCGATCGTTACCAATCGGACTCCGTCTTTGCCGTCATCGGCTGCTAGCATCATTCCCTCAGAGGTAACTCCTCTAAGCGGTCTTGGCTTCAAATTTGCAACGAATACCACGGTTTTACCAACCATCTCTTCTGGTTGGTAGTATTGCTTTAACCCTGCACAAATAGTTCTTTCAGTGTCGCTTCCATCATCTACTTTTACAACATATAATCGATCTGCATTAGGGTGGTCTTCAACATTTAATATCTTTCCAACTCTTAAATCAACTTCCATAAATGTGTCAAAATTCAAATATGTTATTCCCTCTGGTGCTTCACTCATTTCCTTCATCTCCTTTTTGTTTTTGTTACTACCTTTAACTGCTTGAATTGGTTTATCATCTGGTTTTGTTGTTTCTGTTTCGCTCAAAGAGTTCTCACTCTCCAAAATAACATCTAATTCGAGGCGTTCAAACAGTGGGGTTGGAGTTTCCTGATTCCATGTCATTGTGACATCCCAATCTATCGCATCTTCCCATAAGACGAGGCTAACATCGCCTGTTTGCCCGAGTGCATTCCATAATTTAGCAGAACTAAATGGTAAGAATGGTTGTGAAGTGATTGCCAAAAACCGCGATAAGCGCCATCCAAATGCAAGAGTTGACAAACTTTGCCTCCTCTCTTCTGTATCTTCCTCGCTCTTCAAAAACTTCCATGGTGTTGCTGCTTGTAGTATTTGATTGCCATATTGTGCTGCAGACATAACGTGGCGTAACGCTTCTTTGTAGCGATGCCTTAGCAATGAACCGGTAATAGAAGCATGTATTTCCTCTAACTTTTGGCGATGAGCGACTGTTAATTCTGCCACCTCAATATCGGCAAGAGGTCCATTCTCGCCCATTGGCAATCTTACTCCTAGTGTTAGAACGCGATGGACGAAATTACCATATGCAGCTATCAATTCATTGTTGATCTTTTCGACGAAATCTGGCCAGTTGAAATCGGTGTCATGATTTTCTGGCATATTTATTGACAAATAGTATCTGAGATAATCAGGGTTATATCTCTCAAGGAATGAAGGTAACCATACAGCATGTTTACGCGATTTAGAAAACTGACCACCTGCTAACATTAGATATTCCATTGCTGGAACATTTGTCTCCAGTGCCAAATCTCCACTTGAAGGCATTTCTATAGAGTCCATTGCTGTTTTCCCTTTGGATGCGTGGTTGAGACCAAGAATAATTGCTGGCCAAATTACGGTATGGAATGGAATGTTGTCTTTGCCCAAGAAATATAAGTGCCTAGGGCTAGTTCCATCCTCTGAAACACACCACCAATTTTTCCAAGCATCAGAGCCCTTTGGATGGCCATCTTGTTGTGCATGACGAAGCGCCCATATCTTTGCGCATGAATAGTAACCTTGTACCGCTTCAAACCAGACATATACGCATTTACCATCCCATTCAGGGTCTTCCAAGGGAAGTGGGATTCCCCATGAAAGGTCTCTGGTAACTGCACGGGAACGTAGACCCATGTCCAACCATTGCTTGGTCATAGCCCGAACATTTGACTTCCATGCCGATTCCCTTTCAGATGCGTGTTGTTGTAAAGATTCTTGAAATAAATCTAAGCGATAAAAGAAATGATCGGTATCTTTGATTTCGATTTTAGCAGTAGGGTTCATCTTAGAAACTGGATTCTTTAATTCGGTTGATTCGTAAGTGGCACCACATGAATCACACTGGTCACCTCTAGCGCCATCTTCTGCACAGGATGGGCAAATACCCTCTACGTATCGGTCTGGTAGAAAGCGGCCACTTCCATCGCTATTGGTCTCATAGTATTGTTGCGTGGTTTTTCTTTCAAATAAACCTGCATCCATTAACGAAGAAAAGTTATCTTGCACTATTTGTTTATGCATTGGGTCGGTGGTTCGATTGAATAGCGAACCACCATATTCAACACCCCGCGAATCAATATTTGGCTCCCAACTACATCCAAGGTCTAGCAGGGCCTTGGAGTTGATAGCATGATATTCATCAACAACTTGTTGAGGAGTAATGCCTTTCTGTTCTGCTGTAACCGTGATTGGAGTTCCATGCTCATCACTTCCCGAAACCATCAGAACTTTATTTCCTCGCGCTCTTTCGAAGCGGGCTTGGATGTCTGGCGGCAAATAACAACCTGCGACATGACCTAAGTGTAGTGGACCATTAGCATATGGCCAAGCAACACAAATCAATACATGCTCATCGACCATAACAATCCCTATTTCAATGCGGGCGTGATGTCCTTCTTGAGTTTCACCCTTGTAATACTAGGCTTGTATGCGTTTATCCCACCATTGATATCGGATGAATTGGCAAATAAAGAAATCTTCATCGCTCAGAAATCATCATTTCGCGGGGTTAGAATCAAAAACCATCACCTCTCATACTCAACTTACCCACTACCGGGTTACGGAGTCACTGACTACAAATGGACATCACTTTACTAGTATTTTATTCGGTTTTAGCCCTAGGCATCTCTTTTATTTGCTCTATCCTAGAAGCTGTTGTATTATCGGTACCTCACACCTATATTGCAGTCCTTCAAAAAGAGGGTAAGAAATCAGGAGATGTATGGGCTCGCCTAAAAGATGATGATGCGGTCAAACCTTTAACTGCGATCCTAACTTTGAATACAATAGCTCACACGATGGGGGCTGCTGGTGTTGGTTCACAGGTACAGACTATTTGGGGTGAAGAGTACCTTACCGTTGCTTCAATCATCCTCACAATAGCTGTTTTATTCTTTTCCGAAATAGTCCCAAAGACTCTAGGAACGGCATACTGGAAAAAACTCGTTCCGGTCACAGGGGTTATTTTACGATATATAATTAAATTCCTAGCATTTATCATCATCCCAATCCAGATATTAAAATCCATTCTTCCAGAGGGGGACAGTAAACTGGTCACTCGAGATGATGTTGCCGCTATTGTCGATCTCGGTGAAGAAGAAGGAATAATAGATGCTGATGAAGAAGAAGTAATTCACAACCTATTGAAATTAAGAGATATCAATGTCAGCGAAATAATGACTCCAAGAGTGGTAATGACTGCTTTTATGTCAACTTCTACAGTTGGGGAAATACTTCAAGAGCACAAGATTATTCGTTTTTCAAGAATACCAATTTATGAGGAATCAATTGATGAGATCGCTGGTATCGTAATACGTTCTGAAATCTTAATGGCTGCAAGTAGGGATGAATCCGAGAAAATGATTGGAGATTTCAAGAAGCCAGCGATCACCATTCTCGCCAATGACTCAGTCGACCATGCGCTTGAGGTATTCTTAGAACAAAGGCAACAGGTGGCCATTGTCAAGGATGAGTTTGGCGGTACTGCCGGACTTGTAACTTTAGAGGATGTCCTTGAAACACTACTCGGTGAAGAAATAGTTGATGAATTGGATGAAGTTGATGATATGCGCGAATTAGCAAAGGTTTACGCTGAATCACCTGACGAATCCCAGTGACTGATTTAATTTAGAAACTATTCTCCAACCATTGCGCAATGTGATGATTCCTTTTTGAATTAACTCTAGCACCCGAGTGCGGTAAATCTTCAATTAGATGAGTTGTGAGAATCTCCTCTCTACCAGCATCGACCATCGATGAAACGAGCAAGTCATAGTGAGACCTCCCTAGGATTGAATCCTCTTCTGCTTGTAAGACGAGAGTAGGTTGCTGTGGTAGACCCCAGATAGGAACGTCTAATTGCATAAGTGAATGAATAGTATTTTCTTGAGGATGGAGTGCTGATAATTGGGCAAATAGCCTTTTTTGGATAGATGAATGAAGTATTCTAGGAATTCTATTGCGCTTTATCGAGTCTTCATAGACCAATGAATATTTGGTCATTGGAGATTCAAGTATCCATCCTTTGATTTTATTACCCCAAGGGTAATCATCAATTCTTTTTGAGAGATTAAGGCCTACGAACCCACCCATTGAGTGACCATAATATGTAATTTCTGTGATATCTTCAGGGAGCAGTAAACTATCTAGTGCACTCATTAATTCTACAGTGTGCTCTACTACCCTAATCGCAGTCCATTTTTCAACGGGAATTGCCTTACCATGTCCTGGCATTTCTACTATCAAAGCATGCCAACCTTGATCACAGAACCATTCAGCACGTTCGCGTACTGATTCAGCGCTGCTTTTCCATCCATGTATCATCAGTAGTAATGGTGCACTTTGATCTCTACGATTTAGCATTGCTCTGGCTTCTACACCTTGGCAATCGGCAATTAATTCGACCCACGGTTCAATCTCTATGCTAGGCTTTTGGAAATATATTTCTCTAAAGATTTGACTGATGAGGTATTCAATGAAGAGATTAATAGATAATGCACCAATGATTATTGCAAAAATAATATTGGCCAATAGTGGATAATTGCCAATTAATAGAATGCTACCAGCGATGATTAGTAATATTAAAAATATTACAACTCGACCATATCTAGACTGCTTTATCATGATGACCATCAAGAAGGGTTTTATTCATCCTTTGAACCATCAGTGGAAGCGTTTTTTGCATCCAGTTCAGCCTTTTCAGCCTTATCTGCAGCCTTCTTAGTTGCCTTCTTAGTTGCCTTTTTGATATTATCTTCTCTTCTAGAAGCTATCTTGTCACCCCATTCTCCGGCATTTTCGAGTCTACCCCAAATACCAGTTGAGACTTCTCCTTCTACCGGTATATGTTTTACCAAGTATGCTCTGAACAATAAGTCATAGAGACCTTGATCCATATCACTGTTTTTCTTGAAATTCCTATTTACAAACCAAAGAACAATAAAAATTACACCAATTACTAGGCCAGCGATACCAGCATAGTTTTTAGGATCGAAATCGGACATGTTTATTAGAACAAGTATGGCTCCGATTAGTGTAAATAACCCAACTGTATTTGCCAGAATAGAGTGCATAACACTCGCTTTTTCGCCATTCGCAGTCATGAATTTTGTTCTCGAAACAAAGTGTCCAATAGTTCTGCCAGTTTTTGCTGGAATTATGATTACATTTGTGAGAATCATAATACCTGAAAGCAAAAATAGATAGGTTGTTATCGCGTTAGTGTTGGAAGCGGTTAAAACAAGGGCGGCTGTTAGGACTGAGAAATTGACGACGATATTTACCCACCAACTAATTGAACGATTCATTTTTGATGCTAATTCATAACCTTCTGGCAACCCAGTTATGCGCTGAGTTTTAACCTTCTTCGCTTTAACCGGTTTAGCAGAAACAGTTTTTGCCGCAGTTGCCTCTGGTTTTGCTACCGCTTTAGGTACTGCCTTTGCTACAGCTTTAGGCACAGCCTTTGCTACGGCCTTAGGTTTTTCATTCGGTGTTGTTTCAACATTTCCTGCTTTATCGAGTAATCCCATTTTCTCACGCTCACTGGTACATCTTTCCAACTGTCTGATAAACTTCAAACTGTTCTGATTCGACGAATACTTGGATGTCTGAACCATCCATATTTCCTAATTGGCCATCGACTATGGCGAAGAATGCTGCTCTTAACTCCTCATCTGCGGATTGTGGGTCACTGCCAACCTGCTGATATATTTGGAAATCTGGACTCTCAATAAATTCAGCAACGACATTTTCGGGAAGATTTGATCCCAATAAATCATCAACAATAGATACGAATGAAGTAAAAAGGTCATCCTCATCAGTCTCAGTTGCTTCTTGCGCAACGACTGGCTCTTCAGTAGAAGCGATAATTGATTGCAACTCCTTTCTATGAGCCATTAAAGATTCTAGTTGAGGCCTTAGTTGAGATAATAACTCCGAATCACCAGAACTCTTTGCCGATTGATATTCTGGTTTTAGTGAACGTAATTCATCCTCGACAGCTGAAAGTTGTTCAGACAGGTCCATATTTTCATCAAGTTCTAGTCCAATTGTTTCTGCGTTCATCAATTCAACAGTTGGAGCATCTCTAATTTCTGAAACTTTATCATCAATTTGTTGCTTCCTCATTACAATGATGTCACGGTCAAGCGAATGGCCAAAACGATCTGCATAACGATCCAATAATGAACCAGCTTCTGAATTAGCAATACGATCAATATGGCCGTAAATTTGTGGCAGGGGTTTGTCTGAACGCTTTGCCCAAAGATCGCCATAAGATGGGTCGGTTTGCGGCAATGTAGGTTCAGCAACAGCGGCAACTACTGCTGATGCCGGAGGTAATACTGCATCCATGACTGGAGCGGGTGGAAGTGGCAATGGTGCGTCCATGACTGGAGCGGGTGGGAGTGGTAATGGTGCATCCATGATAGGGGCTGGTGGGAGTGGCAATGGTGCATCCATGACTGGAGCGGGTGGAAGTGGCAATGGTGCATCCATGGCTGGAGCGGGTGGAAGTGGCAATGGTGCATCCATGGCTGGAGCGGGTGGAAGTGG
>ERZ1046148.812-NODE-812-length-17460-cov-9.515829_pt1 | contig 17460 bp, 16 predicted proteins | sample MGYA00383090_ERZ1046148 | MGnify/ENA primary metagenome ERZ1046148 (study PRJEB29581, sample SAMEA5548360) | metagenome | biome: marine; feature: coastal; material: water | depth 25 m | study: Short-term variability in the microbial, nano- and picoplankton... | reverse complement strand
TGCTTGGCACTTGTTTTCTTCTTTCTTCAAGGAAGCATTGATTTAATTCAAGAGGAACAAGGAGAAATCAAGGTCATTACTGTCGATAGTACAAATCTACGATTCAATCCATCAACCATTACGCTCAATGAAGGAGATAGCGTTCGATTTGTGTGGGGCGGTCAAGCGCTTCCACACAATACAGTAGAAGCAAATGAGGTGTTTGATTCTGGTGAACCTGCCCGTGATGTAAACTACGAGTTCTTCTTTGATTACGAGTCAGCTGGTGTCTATGATTACGTCTGTGAACCTCATGCTGCAGTCGGTATGCAAGGTGAGATAACTGTGGAAGATGTTGAACAGGTTGTTGTCGAAGATGAACCAGAAGTTGAAGCAAGTACCTCTGAAGGACTTCCTGTAACCTCGATCCTTGTTGGAACTGGATTACTCGTTGGCTTGGGATTGTCATGGTTCTTTGCCATCAAGAAACGTGCAATCTAGTCTGAATGCGATTGTAAGACTGCATCGACTGGCTTTAGATCTGAACCCTTTGTAATGGTCATATCACCAGACATGTCTCTCCACCCATCCTCGCCTTTGAGGACCTCTTGTAGAGTCGTTCTTCCTTTAATCAGGTCACGTGCTGTATGGTCTGCAACAAGTATGCTCGGCAATACGAACGAACTTGTTACGAATGCAAAGACGATTAACAAGCACATCAACATGAAGAAATTCTCCAGTCCAGGGAATGCAGCAAGGAATCCTGCAGAAATTCCAGCAACAGTTGTGATGGTTGTTTCGAAAATAGTTTGGCCAGTCTCTTCTATAGCATTGGCTATACCGGTCGAATTCTCACCTTCTTCCTGTATTCTATGCATCACGTGAATGGCATCATCAACACCGATTCCAAACACAATGGTTCCAATCATTGCTGTGAAGATGTTAACGTTAACATCACCACTTTGCATGAGAAGGGGTTGCCATAATATGACGACTGCGACAGGAATCATGGTGATAACTCCCAAGCGGATAGATCGGAAGACAATTGCCAATACAATGGTCAAAATAATCATGGTTAGAATCGTTGTTAAGGACTGTGTGTCATGGATTCCTTCATTGATATCCAAAGAGACTGGTAATCCACCAGTTAGTTTCGTAGTACGAGTTTTGTCAAGTTCAGGAGGCTGAGTTAGAATGTCATCGATTTGGTCTCTCAATCCTGCTGCGATGTTGAGATTCATGTATGGTTGATCGACATAGACGACTGCTTTGGTTTCATCTTGATTCAAGAGCATCGAGCGAACTTCGAGAGAAAGGGTGTCAAATGCAACGTTGACCATGTCTCTTCGCAAACCTTCACGACCGTCTGGACCAGTTGCTTCTAGACCAAGCCATACATTACACTCCACGATGTCATCACTTTCCCAGCATTCATCATGCAAAAGGTCCCACAAGGAACCTTCGTAGAAGACGATATCATCTGTAAGTTGTATGCTTACTGGAACTGCTTTGAGGAAGGTGATGATACTGGTTGTATTTGTACTTTCGACAGCATCTATTTTTTGTTCGAGACGATCCATCGCATCCATGACAGGGAGATCACGGATATTGGATGTCTCGTTGTCATTCGGACGATTTGTGGCATCAAAGACAAACATCGAGGTCTGACCACTATCGAATTGTTCCGAATATTGTGCGATTTTATCGAGGGATTCAATACCTTCAGGAGCTTCACTAGAACCTGTGATTGGTTTGTTGAGTTCATCCATATTTGCTACTCCATAGGCTGTGATGCTGCCAGTAACAAGCAAAATAACGACAAAGAATCGAACAGGAACCTTTCCAATATTCTTCCACATACCTGGATTACTCCGCTTATGGAATTTCAATAACCATGCCAATGCTGGGACAAGAACAATCGAAAACAGTAAGGTGGAAAGGATACCTACGACAAGCGTCAAACCAACCGAACGGATAGGTGCAATGGTGACAATTTGTGGGGCGATTAAGACCGAGAATCCTACGATGGTTGTCAATGCTGATAGGAAAACAGCAACACCTGTCGAACTTGCCATTTTTGTAACACAATCGATGTAAAATTCCTTATCCCATAGGTCGGGTTCAATGATTAAATCCTTACCCTGACGCTTTCTCTTTTCATTTTCCTCGAGGATACGTTCAAGTTCCTTCCGTCTGACTTCTTCAATACGATTGACCATATGCAGAGCATAATCGACACCTAATCCTATCAGAATAGGAAACGTTGCAACAATCATTGGAGTAAGTGTCCATTTCAGAACAACTGATGCTCCAAATGTAACTCCAAGGGCAAGTAGAATCGGTGTCCCAGTAATGACAACGACCTTGACCGATCGATGAAGGAATGAGATAATCAGAATTGTAAAGAGGACTGAATAGGGGAGCATCTTAATCAAATCCTTGTAGATTGCATCTGAAATGTCTTCCAGTGTTTTCGTCAGTCCAGTTACGGTCATATCAGTGGATTGAGAATCTGTTGGACGGTTATCAATTATCTTTTCAAAATGTTCAAGAAGTTGATCAAAATCACCCCATTCTTCAGGAACATCAGACCGCATACCTACAATCACTGCAGTCGTGTCCCAAATTCCATCACCATCCATATCGTTTGTTGGGTCACCGTCTCCGTCACTATCAAAACTCAAATCATTATCATTGGTATCTTTAATGAGAGCCTCGAATGAACCACTCGAGTTTTGAATGATTTGGTCAATTGTATTTTGGTCAGGAATGGCATATCGTCCACCACCAACGAGGTTGGAGCAATCAACTTCAACTGGTATTCTCGTATTCACGCCATGGGTACACATCGATTCGTTGAACCGTCCATCAGCAGAATTAATTTCCTTCATAATTTGTGCTGGCGAAATAATCCAAAGTACTCCGTCTATGCTTCCATAATCAGCCTTATCGTGATCCATTCCTCGGCCTATGAACGAGCCACCAACGTTATCATCATCGCCTTCAATCCAACTTATCTCTTTGAGGATTTTTTCATCAGTGATGTTATCTCCTAAACCCCCTCCAAGTCGAGCATTATCGGTTTGAATGTAAATCACAGCAATATCAGTTGACCATTCTTCTCTCACCTCAAGAAGGAGGTCTGTGGATTCTGCCCCGTCCGGCAAAAAGATTTCAACATCATCTTCAATTTGATCTTGAAATTCAAGCCCTTGTTGTCCAAGGAATGTTGCGATGATAACCAGGAGCATGACAAAGATGACTGGAGATGCAAGTACTGTTCTGTACAACTGCTCTGTGCGCTTACTTGCGTATCCATTGATGCTTTCTTTCCAAGAATCCATCTTTTCTCGAACAGGCTCCGTCATACGACGGAAACTCTCAATCATCTCTGAGAGTTGACCTGCCATGATTTAACCAGACGCGCTTGATTGATGAACAATGCGACGATTTGTACTCAGTCCAGTCCGAATTCACGGACCAAAAGGATTCTCAAAAATCCACGAACAGTTTGCAAAATGAATCCAGTTGTAATCAGTGCTAAACCAAGCACACCGACCCATATTGCAGTAAGTCCATCGCCGAGTGCTGAATCAAGATGAGTTGTTACACCCTGAGCAGTATTCATTCCCATAGCTGCACCAGTAGCGAGTAAACCAAGTCCTGGAATACCCAAGGTCAAGAGTGGCTTTTTCTGTGACAAGGACAGTAGTGCCCATGTTAACACAGTAAATCCATGCGAAACGGCAGTGAAATTTGATCCTTTAGGAACATCATATCGGATGATGGTTGGTACTTCTTGAATGACGAGTTGTTTTTCCTTTGCATCTTCAAGCATCTCGAGTGACAATTCCATTCCATCTGCATCAAAGCGAAGTCGCTCAATTGCAGTTCTTGAAAAGGCACGGAATCCAGATTGGGTATCTTTGATTCCTAAATCGCTGGTGAGGTTACTTGCAGCAGTGATGACCTTAATCCCCAATCTTCGATATGCAGGCATTGAATTTCCTTCTCCACCTTCAACAAATCTTGAACCAATTGTAAAGTCAGCTTCTCCGTCAAGAATTGGTTGAATCAATTTTGGAATGTCAGAGGTATCATGTTGACCATCTGAATCAAGGACAACAAGGACATCAGTATCACGTGTGCTTGTGGTTTGGAAGAGTGTTTTCAGTGCAGAACCATAGCCTTGGTTGCTTCTGTGTCGAATGACAGTTGCTCCACAGGCTTCTGCAATACGGGCGCTAGAATCAGAAGAACCGTCATCAATACAGATGACTTCATCAACGTGACGAAGAGCCATTGTTACAACAGTACCAATGGTTTCTTCCTCGTTGTACATCGGCATTCCCGCGATGATGCGAGAGGTCGAGTCATCCTTGCCCATTAACCATACCTCGTAAATATAGCATATATAGTAATAATTGAACTTTATGTGAATTTTCAAGGAAAAGGGTGATGCAGAGCCTGAACTCTGCATCAACCGGCTTCACATCCATAAATGAACATGATTACTGCAATCGTTTTTCATCCTAATCTAGGAGTTGAGAAACGGTTGTGACTGCACGCTCTCCGGCGATCACTCGTTGCAGTGCTGCCATGGACAATACGAGAGGAACATAGGATTCCCCGTCGCTTGTTTCATAGGTTTCACAGTCTGCAAATGTTGCAGTATTGATGGATAATTTGATTGCACCGCCTGCATTACTGCGGCGGGCATATCCAACCAATAGGGTTCGGCTTTCTTCGTCTTGCTTCGTTTCTTTCTTTGTCTTGCTCATTTTCAACACATCCACTCACTTTGTGAGGTAATGTTGACGAACAACTTCAACGGTTATCAAAGCCATTGCTCAAGATACTAAGATCGGGGGCTGCAGGGATATTTTCAGCGTATTCCGAAGGTATTGGTTGCCATTCTTGAACTGTTTTTTCTCTCCTCCATCCGATGGCAACAGTGGCCAGAAGGATTCCAATACCAATAGCGATGAACAAGAAGTGTTGAGAAATCTGGCTTACGTATGATGCGCTTTGTTTGGGGTCTTGTTTCTCAATTGGTTTAACGACGTCCTCTTCGACTTCAACGAAAGTAAATGCAAACTGTTGACAATCGATTGTAGAATCTGCAATTGCACACACACTTCCTCCAAACGTTCCTTGTTCAGCAGAATTGACAATGGCCTTATTTTGTTGTATTTCGATGACCAGTCCTGGTTCAAATTCATAGATGATTTCTAGGGTATCTTGATTTGCATATGCCGTGATTTGAATTGGTTGCTCGATAGCCTGCTCGCTGTAATCGATGGATACGACAAGGATTTTTGGAGCAAGTGGTTCTATGCCTTCATCAATTTCATTGTTGCAGTTGTCATCGATTCCATTGCGTAATTCCGCCTTGTAAGGAGTGATGCTCGAATCGTTATCATCGCAGTCGTTGAACCATCGAACACCGTCTCCATCGTTATCAAGGTCAGCAAATAATGGGTTTGTATTGATGAAGAATTCATATCCATCTTGCAAACCATCATCGTCTGTATCAGCATCCAACCAATCTGTTCCGTAGAGAATGAATTCATCGAGATCGAGTAAACCATCTCGATCTCGATCTAAGCCAATGAAGTCTTCATCGATTGATTCGTCGCAATCATCATCGATTCCATTGAGCCATTCATCCAGACCTGGGTTTCGATCTGGATTTTCATCATCACAATCTTGGAACCAATAATACCCATCTAGATCTTCATCTGGATCGTATGCAGTAGGGTCGGAGAAGTAGATTTGAACTTCATCACCATCCTCAAGTCCGTCATCATCCGAATCAGCATCCAACCAGTCCGTATTTTGGACATGGAATTCAGCCCAGTCGCTGAGTCGATCGTTGTCCGAGTCAAGTTGTGCAAACCCTTCGTCAATACCATCAACACAATTGTTGTCAACCCCGTCCAACAATTCAGTAACCATCGGTTTAATCAGTGGATTCGTATCGTTACAGTCTTGGAACCAATACCACCCGTCTGCGTCCTCATCAACATCATAGATGAGAGGATTACTGTTTGTAACGAGTACTTCAGTTCCATCATTCAATCCGTCTGAGTCGGTATCACTTTGCAATGGATTGGTAAGGAAAATGAGAACTTCTTGCCCGTCGAGGAGTAGATCGTCATCTGTATCGTCATCGGTTGGATTTGTCGAGGAGTTAAAAATCTCAAAACCATCAGGCAGATTGTCGTTATCAGTATCTGAGTCGAATGGGTCCGTATTGTGTACATTCACCTCATCTTCATCGGGTAGGCCGTCGTTATCCGTATCGATGACTTCTTCCGCACCATGGATGAGCATTTCCCAATGGTTCCATGTTCCAGTTCCACCATTTTGGTTATCATTGACTTCAATTGTCCATGTTCCATCAGAGGATTCATCCCAATGTAGAACGGAAGAAAAGACCCATTCATTGTAATTGTTATTGTTGTCATTATGTACTTCAGCTAATCGAGAAATGGTTCCATCAGGTGAAGTTAACTTGACTTCAATATCTCCTCGATACGTGTGGTCAGCATCGAATCGCACTTCGACCGTTTCGACCAATAAGCCAGCATCAACAACGACTGTATCGGATAATCCGTTGGCTGTATTATCTGGAATTGTTTGCGAAATAGTTTTTTCACCACTGGTCCAGTTCAGTTCAGGACCTACGTTCGTCCAATTGGCAGCGATGTGGACTGCAAGGCCAGCATCGAGAGCACCATGTCCGTATTTATGATTAAAGTCATGACCTGCTCCGTTAATTCTCCAATCCGTATCTAGGGCATCGTTTGTTCGAGCACTGTGGACTAGAACGTGTTGAACATCCCGATAGGTCAAGGCAGAATTTGCATCGAGCATCAGGGCGATCACACCTGATGTGAGAGGTGTCGCACTGCTTGTTCCTCCAAAGTTATTGTATATGTCAGAGGAAGTGTAACCTCCTGAACCACGTATGTCTGTTGTTGTGATTCCCTGAGAACCACCGTTTGAGTGAGCCGCTACGAGGATGTTTGCCCCATCTTCACTGTAGTAAGACTGGTATCCTGAGTCTGCTATTGCTGCCACTCCAATGGTGAAACGAGTATTTGCGTATCCATCGTAATTCGAATTATCACCGTTAGATCGACCGTTACCGCCTGCGAGAGTTGTGATGGTGCCTAAACCACCTCTACCAAGATAGACATTGTCTTCGAGAGAGGCTTGCAATAAGGGTTCAGGGCCTTTGAGAGTTCGGCCGTTATCACTTGGCCCCCAGGAGTTTGAGGAGATGGCGACAATGTCTCGTCGATGACCAATGGCGTCTGCTTCGTCCTGATCTGTATTTGAACAAGCGATCAATCGCAGGCCAATAAGGTCAGCATCAAGAGCAGCCCCCGTGACGCCATTGTTATCGTTCCCTTTAGCAGCTGCAACACCTGCGGCGGCTGTCCCGTGTCCATCATCAGAGGTTGGCGTAGGGTCTCCATCATTACCACAGTAATCATAGTCAATCGAAGTAAGATAATTTGGTGAAAGATCGCTGTGTTGGTGGTCAACACCATCATCGACAACAGAGATGAGTACTCCGTTTCCTGTAGCACTATCCCATGCACCGGTTACGTTTGCATCCTCGCCAATTGTTCCCGTCCCTTGCCCTGTGTTAAGCAGGTGCCACTGAGATGAAAAGGAGGGGTCGTTTGGAATAAACCGTGGTATGTTGGTGTGTTCATGAAGAGCAGACCATCGTTCAACGAGATCTATTGCGTTGAGTTTGTCACGGAGGTTGTCAGATTCTGATAATTCGATAATGAATGAACCTTGAATCTGGATTGGCTGTTCAATCGTCTCAATTTCGAAAGGTAAAACATTCCTCAATGTCGATTCTGATTGGCCGCACAATCCAGGCATGTACAGAAGCCATGAATCACTTGGTTGAGATGAATCATCGGTCATTGTCCGTACAAAGGCGTTGTTAACTCCAAAGGAAAGTTCCTGAGGTTGGCATTGAAAAACCTCCTCTTGAACTTCCGCTTGTGCAAATGGAAGAGGGCCAGATACGAGGAGAAATACCAAAATGAGGCCTACTCGCATGAATTTCCTCTTAGCCGACATAGCATAGAAAACCTTGCTTGGATGCAATAGCAAACTTTGACATAGAGTATGGTTACGCAAAACCATGCGTAGTTTGGTTACTGGCGGTGCTGGATTTATTGGTTCTCATCTGATTGACAGGTTGGTGAAGCGTGGAGATGATGTTGTTGTTCTCGATAATTTATCGAGTGGAAAAGAAGAATTTCTCGCTCACCACTCGAGCCAAGTAACATCTCACCATGTCGATATTACCGACTATGATGCAATATCTGATTACTTCGAAGGTGTCGATGTCGTCTTCCATTTTGCTGCTAATCCTGACATTCGCTTAGGTACGAAAATCACAGATACAGATCTCAAGCAAGGTACACTTGCAACCTACAATGTTGTTGAATCAATGCGAGTACACAATGTGCCAACCATTATGTTTGCATCTTCCTCTGTGGTTTATGGAGAAAATGCTCCAATGCCTACGCCAGAAAATCACGGTCCATGTCTGCCCATTTCGTTGTATGGTGCAAGTAAATCAGCAGGTGAATCGCTGGTCAGCAGCTGGGTTGGAACCTTTGGTCTACAGGGCTACATTTTCCGTTTTGCAAACATCATTGGTGATCGTGGAACGCACGGCGTGATCTTTGATTTCATCCACAAACTCAAGAGGAATCCTGGCGAACTTGAGGTTCTTGGCGACGGACGACAAGAAAAATCCTACATGGAAGTTGGCGATTGTGTCAACGCAATTCTTCACGTTATGGAGCACGAGAATGAATCGCTCAATCTCTTCAACCTTGGTAGTCACGATACCTGTAGTGTCCGCCGTATTGCTGAAATCGTTGTTGAAGAAACAGGCTATACGGATGCAGAAATCGCTTACACTGGTGGTTCACGTGGCTGGGCTGGTGATGTTCCAAGAGCAATGCTTGCCATCGATAAAATGATTGCATCTGGTTTCGACGTTAAATTCAACAGTGAAGAAGCTGTTCGTCATACTGCTCGTGTTTTAATTCAAGAAATCGGTCTTGAAAACTGAAATTGGTCGCCTGCGCAATACCATTGCCCTTATTGGGAAGGATTGGTTGGAGTTGAACAGTGAGATGATGAACAATCTATACCGTTCTGAAGAAGCAAGTGCCCGTGGTGACGCAGCTTTAATCGTGATTTCTCTGTTTTTTGCAGGACTTCTCGTCGTTGCTTTCACGTCCAATCCAATCGCATCAGGTACTCAACCTGGTGAGAGAGCCCCTATTTTTACATCGAAAGCCTACAATGGAAACGGATGGGAAACATTCGTTTTTGATGATCTCCTCACTCCCGAATGGAGTCCTAATTCGACTGGTGATGCACCTTGGATTGCTGTTGAATTCATGGATACTGATTGTGGCCATTGTAAGAATGCTGCAGAAAAAGTTGGAAACTGGGCTGAACAATATTCATCATCTGTTTGGGATGGACCAGAAGTAATTTTCATCGCAGTATCTGTCGAATTCGTAGGTGATTCCTCCCGTTCTGAAATTGAAGAATTCCGAGATTCAAACGAACATACCTTCGTCTATGTCGATGATCTTGGCCTTGATGTCGTTGGAAAGTGGGATGTTGGTGCTACGCCAACATATTTCTTGGTTCAACCAGACGGCCTGGTTGCTTGGAACTCCGGCCAAACAGTCAACTCTATTGGTTGGGATGCGGATAAGGAAGAAGTGTTTCCATTGATCGACTACACTCAGGATAACTACATTGAACTCAATGAAGCCATTGAGCAACTCACCAAGAAATACGGAGGTGACTCACAATGAATGAATACACTATTCTCTCATTCCACGCAGCTCTCATCGTTTACGGCGTTCTTCTGATGACGCCACTGGGTGAAGGTGTTGGTTCATTCTTGGTCAACAAGTGGCCTTCCACAGCAACCAAGCGTGGTCGAACACTCGCAGGACTCATGTTTGTCTGCACTGGCGGTTTCACTGTATCAGCCCACACATTATGGATGCACAACAAACTTAGCGAAGGAGGAAGCGTTTGTTCGGGAAGTTCAGTCCTCAATTGCGATGGTCTCATTGGAAACGTGGACTACAACACAGTCCCCTACATCAATCAACCATGGGGTCTTCTTGGAATGGTGGCCTTCTGTGTTCTCCTCTGGATCGTTATTACAGTCGCTAAGGAACCCCTCGCTTTTGCTACACCAACCTTCCTCAAAGCAGGTCTTGGAGCGACAATTGCTGGACTCCCAGTCATCGGACTCTTGGTAAGTTACGAGATAAAGGAGGGTTTGATTTGTCCATTCTGCACCACTGCTCACATTGCCAACATCATAGCGATGGTGGCTTTCTTCGTCTTACTCAAGATGTATGAATCAGACGAATGGGCTCCTGAACTAAAGAAAACCAGGAAGTGAATCTCTGAACCGTGATGCATCTGTCGCTGTCATTGCAGCGATTCTCCTTCTCGTCGTCGCGTATCAGGGAGGCTATATCTTCTCCGAGGATGATTCATCTCCAAATTCAGTTATTGATCAGACGAATGAAACGGAATTAAGCAATTCTCTTGATGTGATTCATCCACTTGCTTCCACTTGCATCTCCCATGGAGAGCTCACACGTCATGATCACATGTATCTTACAATTCAAATCGAAGGTCAATTGGTGACTATCCCTGAAAATGTCGGTGTGAACAGCGGCGCATGCAATGAACAGGGTGCAAATATGCATGTTGTACATACGCATTCTTCAGATGGTAAACTCCATTTGGAAATGCAAACTGATGAGGATGTAGAATTAGGTGTCTTTTTCGACGTTTGGGGCCAACACTTTGATGAGAATGGAATCTTTGACTATCGGGTCAATTCCACACATGAACTCGTCATGTACAACCGTGATGTAAACGGTACGCTAGAGGATATTGATTCGTTTGACAACTATATTCTCCTTAACAACCAAGACATCATCATAAGTTATCGTGAGCGAGCTTAAGGAATGAAGTGTCCTTCAAAGATAGGGCCTTCTTCAGATTTGCATTCTTCGAGACGAACGATGGTGACATCAATTCGATCTGTCTCCGTATAGATTCGCCTTAATTCATGCAATAGGGCTCGTTGGACATCTTCTCGATCAGTTCCATAGAGAACTGAAAGGTGTTGGTTTGTCGTATCGTTGACCACTGCAATGAATTCCACCATCCATTCCTTGACATGGGCATCGTCTTGAGTGTTGGGCTCAAATGTTTCTTCCATGTACTAATATTGTCACAATACCTTATCAATTAATGGGTGATTTGCATCGACATATTCCACATTCCGGCATAAAATACCGGAAAACAGAACCTTTTTGATACTTTTACTCCTCTTCTTTTACCTTTTTCTTATTTCCTGCAGAAATAATTCCGAGGGCTCCTACGGCTACGAAGATGATGATGGGTAAGAGGAGTGGAATCTCTGCGGATTCTTCTTGGTGTGGGTCTTTGAGACTTATCTCTAGAACTCCTAGAGGTTTTGAATCCGTTTTGGACTTGTTAGCCAACGCCTCGTTTGTATATTCGTGAACGACAATCACACTCCATTGTTCCATTGAATCGATTGGATAACTCGCTACAAAGGGTGCGATGATGGTTGTGTTGATAGAGAGGGCGTTGCCAACGATAGGGAACTCAGCAAGGCCAACGAGAACCCTGTCTCTGGAATCCGTTCCTGGATTAATGAACTCATCAGGTATCTCCTTGTTATGCTGCAAAAAGAGGATGCTAATTTGAGTATCATTATCGATTGTTTGATCGAATGATGGGAAGACTGTAACTATAATGTCAGTCTGGTTTGTCTCTGTTGTAACCTTCAGTTCTGTGAAACCGCGTTGACTTGATTCTTCTTTCAAAATATCTGTTTGAACATCAGGCCATGATTCAACACCTTCGCGAACCAATCCATTGTGAACGATGAACGAGGGCGTAGCAAGCAGGTTCGGGTGTTGAATTCTCAATCGGTCGAGCCTATGTTTCGAGGCTGGTGGCTCATATGCGTCGATACCATCACTTGGATGATAGGAGATCATCGAGATTCGGCTTCCATGGTCATCGGTTATGATTTCTAAATCTTCATCGATTTGAGCACAGTTCTCGCACCAAGTGGCTGTGTATTCTTCGACAAGGATGCTGTAACCTCCTTCGACGACAGCAGAACCTTCCCATGATTCAGGATTGATACGAACAGCATCTGTTGATGGGATGAGGGCTAGGATGATTGTCAAGAACAGTGCCTTTCGAACTCCGCTCATGGCTTGGCGACGTACTTGTCCTCCTTCATCTCATCGTTTTGACCGTGAATACTGGGAAGGTGTTATGATGATGAGTTCCAGCATTCGGTTTAGGGGATTTCAATGGCAGACCACTGGATTGAAAATCACAAGCGTGATTCTTGGCGTAAACAAGCCAAGGCAAGCGGGTATCGTGCTCGCTCGGCTTTCAAACTTAAGCAAATTCAATCACGATTTGAATTAATGCGACAAGGGGATGTCATCCTCGATGTCGGTTGCCACCCTGGCGGCTGGGCACAAGTTGCTGTTGAGGAAGTAGGATCCTCTGGTATCGTCATTGGAGTTGATCTTGAACCATGTCAGCCTGTTGATGGTGCTTTGTTGCTTGTTGGTGATATCACAGACCCACTGACACAGGAACGTATTGTAACTGAATTGAAGCCACGTAAGGTCAATTCCGTGGTATCGGATATCTCACCAGATATTACTGGAAAATGGAATATTGATCAAGCTGTAGCAATGACACTTGTTGCTAAGGTCTTCGACTTTGCTTTACCACTCTTATGCAATGGAGGTTCCTTTGTGACGAAGTTGTTCCAAGGCGTAGGTGTTGAAGAATTGATTAAGGCAGTAAAGCCACACTTCTCAACAGTACGTCGCTACTCGCCTGAAGCCTCTCGAAATTCGTCATCAGAAGTGTATCTTATTTGCCGTAACTATATGCCTTGGAAGACTGAATCAGGTTCAGTTCTTGTCGACTATGAAACCGAAGTCAACAAGATTCTGGGTGGTGACGAAATCAATGACGATGTCGTTGCAACCAAAACCAAATTCACAGTTCGTCGAAGGAAAGACACATCTGAAGAGTAATAATCGTTGATGTGACTTTGAGATACATGGTTCCTACATGCATCCACGATATTCAATCAAAACGTCTCATCCACTCTTTTGCTGGTGAGTTGATCCGTTGTTATCCACTATCTATGGCTCTTGTCGATAAGAAGCCGATGCCTGTTCGTCATGTTGTCGTCTCAGATTGCACCGGTTGGATTCGAGTTAAGTTGTGGGGTCAAGAGGCCTGTGAGGCGACTCTAGGTCAGAGAATTGAGATTTGTAATGTATGGTGTTTTCAAAGAGATGGAAGCCTTTGGTTAAGCGTTGGTCGCAAATCAAGGCTTAGGTTTGGCACGCAACCATAAAGAAGGGGAGGTCGTGGGCAAACTACAACTGAGGCACCAATATGACAGAGAGAGCAAAGAATTGCACATCATCCGGTATACCATTGACAGAAGTAGGCTCCACAGCTTTCCCATGTCCTAACTGCGGCAACTCCATTGGACGAAGCCCACGATGTCGCGACCAAGGTGTCTCTTACACTTGCTCAAACTGCAGCTTCGTTGGACCCTGAGGTGAGAATATGGGCATGGTAGCAATGACATACAAAGTAAACCCTGATGCAGAGATGGTTGATGTTGATACATCGATGATCGCTTCAACCGTTCAAGGATTCGGAGACGATACCTACAACGTTCAACTCGTCGAAATCAAGCCTCTTGCTTTCGGACTAAAATTCGTACAAGTTCACGTCGTTATGAATGACGGTGAAGGACTTGCTGATGCTTTCGAAGAAAAGATGGCAAGCATTTCTGGTGTTGGCGAAATCGAAGTTATTTCGATGGGCCTTCTTTGAATCAAAGTTGATTCAAAGGTCCTCTCATATATTCTCTGAGAAGAATCGTTGCATACGATCCGCTCGGAAGTGTGAATCTAAATTTCAAACAGGCTCCGTCAGGATGCCATCGGCTGTTTTCGGCTGGACCATTGTTCCAACGTTCTCCAAGAGTTTCTTCAGCAGCCTTTGGTGTTACTTCCACTGAGAAATCATCAAACGATGTTGTGAGTGAACGACGTGTTCCTGAAGTTGTTAATCGTGGAATTGCTTCAACCATCCAAGAGGTCTCAGCAAGGTCCATTTCTTCGAGTACAAGTTGCTCAAGTTCACCAGGTTTTCCTTCACATGTGCGAATATCTCGTCCCGGAAGTGGCCCGGTTACAGTGAGTCGTCCAAGATCACAGTTTCTTCCGATTCGTGGTGCTGTTCGGTCTTCAACAGTGACACAACTGCTTACTGCAAGTTGTCCTTTTTCATCGAGTCGTCCAACTAAATCTCCCGTTACTGGAGTTGTTATGCTCAAACCGTTCTCAAGACGCTTCTTGAGCGATCGATTAAACACAACAGATTGCAATGCATGGACTGTCATGAGTTGGAGATTGTTTGGAAGTTTACGAAATGCTCCAATAAAATCTTCTGGATTTTTGAGTAGATGTTCAACCATACGTCGTTCAAATCCAAGCCAATCAGGAGCGAGTGCGAGTCCTTCTTCGGTGATGCCATGTTCTCGAACATGGGCTCTGAAAGCAGCAACAGTATCCTTCTCATCAGCCCCTTCCTGGGCGATATAGGTCAAGGCAGCATCTTCCCAACGTTCTTGAACAACACGTGCCCCTACTTCGGCAGTGACCGCTCGTCCGCTTCCAAATCGTTGTGGTCCGATCCAGTTTGGAGCTCTTCCTTGACCAAGCATTTTCACCATATTGGATTTGATTGTTTCAACTTCGGCCATTGCTTCGTCTTCACTCATAGGTGACCCATCTGGATGAGCGCATCCTCGTACAACGATAGTGAATCGATTTCCTCGATGGTTTCCGAATCCAATTTTTTGATGTGTTCGTCCAAGCACTTCGATGACGACATCGTTGATTTCAACTTCTGTAACCTTGAATTGTGGTGCATCGATCACGAAGAGTTGAGATGTGACCGCTCGCTTATCCTTTGTTCCAGCAAAGAAAATACGATTGCGAGAAATTCCGAGTTTCTTGGATAGATTGTTGCAAAACCGGTTTGTTTCCCAGTTGGTTAAGGTCACCTTGGCAACTGTAAATCGACCTTTAGGATTCAATGCAATTTTTGTTGCTATTTCATCGACACGAAAGTCTGCGACTCTCGATTTCAGGACGCCGCCAATGCCTGTATCGTCAGTAGCATAGCCGACGAGACCAATGGCTTCAGCCAATGTATTGGTTGGCTGCAACGAGTACACCTCAGAGTGTGAGGCTGTCAAATTCAGAGGAGAGGCTTCCTACAATTTCGTCAAGAATTGCTTGAGGCTTTGCCTTTCCAGTAGTGCGAATGTAAAATTCTGGTGGGTCGAGTTCAGGGTGACCTGGGAAGTAGTTGGCATACTCCACGGACTTGTGGTTGTTTAAACGATCACGGAGCATTTGCAAAGCGGTATGGGATTCGCCCGTAATGCGGAGTCGGAGTTCATTTTTTTCGTTAATGAGAACTTTAACAGGCATGCTATCGACCAACCGACCTGAACTGGTGTTTTGAACCTTCCCGTTGACAAGAGAAGTAAAATTGACCTCTGAGGATGTTCATGGAACCCTGTTGCTTAAACACCGAAACAGTTTCGGAGGCATCATGGACACCTCTTCCTATGAGGACCAATTCGCTAAATTTTCTGATAGATTCAAGAAATTAGCATTGCCAATTCTCATCGCCTCTGCGCTCCTTACCGTTGGATTAGGCTTTCATTTGATTACGTCTCCACCCGAATTTAGGACAGATCTAAACGACTTTGCTCCTAATTCAGATTCAAACGATGCTCATGAAAGAATTCATGAATACTTTCCTGATGAATCCAGACCGTTGTTCATTCACGTCACAAGAAGTAATGATGGTAACGTGCTTAGCATTGACTCGCTCAAGGATATGAAAACCGATTTGGAAGTACTCCAAGCAGATGAACGTATTAACATCCAAGCTGTTGATTCATGGACGACTTCACCAGGTATGATACAGATTGCTCTTGACGAACAATCTCCGAATACAACTCTTACCGATTACAATAATTGGGCGCAACTGGTTGATGCTATTGTTGATGAAGATACCAGATGTCATGAACTTAAACCAGACGATGCTCTACTGAGTACAGTAAATTTTGTAGGTTCAGCGTTAGTAAACAAGAACCTCGATATTTCAGCAACATGTAATTATCTTTCGAGCGGTGAAGGTGATGCAGTTCCTACAGCAGCATCCACTGCATGGGTTTTCGAGATCGACCCAGAGATGCCTGAGGATGAACGACGTGAGGTGCAAAACAATATTCGGACCGTTCTTTCTGAAATCAGTTCTTCATCCAATATGACTTATGCTTCAGCATCTTTAGATCTGATGTCGTATGATATTGACAAAGGAACATTCGACAACTTAGCAATGCTCATCATCTTTGCAACATTAGTTGTGGTTTTCCTCCTCTTCCTTGCGTTTAGAAGCGTGAAAGGCGTTCTGTTCCCATTCTTCAGTCTCAATGTTGCACTCGTTTGGACGTATGGAACAATGAATCTGTTTGGAATGAAGTTCACAGCATTGGAAGTCGCTGTTGCCCCATTGGTTCTCGGTCTTGGAATTGACTATGCCATTCATTTGCAACGAGCCCTTTCAGATATCAAAGAAAAGGTGGAAGATACGGCTGAAGCGTGGATGAGGTCATGTGGTAAACTCAGTGTTCCGTTGACACTTGCAGTGGTAACAACTGTTGCAGCTTTCCTTGCAAACATTATTTCCCCACTTCCACCTTTGGCCACATTTGGTATTGCATTGGCGTTTGGAGTCATCTGTGCCTTCGTTTCATCCACTCTTCTCATCGGTGCTCTGCACGTTGTATTTGACAACGGAAAGCAATCGAAATCAATGCCTCCTCTTCGTTTGAAGAATTTAACAAAGCCTCTTCTCCAACTTCACAAGAAACAACAAGTTGCTATCCTTATGGTTGCTATTGCAATCTCTGGAGCATCCGTTGTTGGAGCAATGCAACTTGAGACAGACTTCGATCTTTCAGACTTCGTCAATGAAGAGATGGAAATTATGTCCGTTCGTAATGACATCAACGAGAACTACGATAGTGCTGGATGGAAATATGTCTATGTGCTTATGGAACCAGTTGATGGTGGTGTTATTCCCGATGATGGGATTTTACTCGATCAATTACGAAACCTCCATTCGAAATTAGAATCAAATCACGATGTAGGGGGGACTGATGAGCGATTCCCGTCACCGTCGTATGAAGGCGCAGATATTGTA
>ERZ1046148.811-NODE-811-length-17484-cov-6.862700_pt1 | contig 17484 bp, 10 predicted proteins | sample MGYA00383090_ERZ1046148 | MGnify/ENA primary metagenome ERZ1046148 (study PRJEB29581, sample SAMEA5548360) | metagenome | biome: marine; feature: coastal; material: water | depth 25 m | study: Short-term variability in the microbial, nano- and picoplankton... | reverse complement strand
AAGCGTAGCCGGTCGCTTTGGTAATGGTGGGCAGACAGATTATGCTGCAGCAAATAGCGTTCTCGATGCTGAGATGGCTAGACTTAGCGCCAAAGGAGGCATGCGTGCAGTAGCGATAGGGTGGACTGGATGGCGTGATGTAGGTATGGCTACTCGCGGTTCAATAGAAGCGATTTTCGAAGCAGCTGGTATTGATACGCTAAGTGTCGAGCAAGGCGTTGAGATATTTGTCGATGAGGTCTTAGCGGGGGGTAAACGCAGAGTTCTCGGTTGTGGTAGTCTTGGATTGATGGATAGGTATTCTAGTTTCAGAGAATCACCGTTATTATTACCTGGTGAAATGGCAATTGCAATTGCAGACCCTCGCCGTTTCCCATTCGTCGATAAAATACTATCACTACATCCGGGTAAATCTCTGAGTAGTCAAAGCACACTCTCTGTTGCAGACCATCCATTCCTAGCAGATCATGCGATTGAAGGAGTACCTTACCATCCTGGTGTAATGGCTCTAGAAATGTTCTCTGAAAACTCTTTATTGCTTTGTCCAAATACCAGTCTAGCAGGATTTGAAGATGTTAAATTCGGTTTACCAATCAAATTATTGAAAGGAGCAATGACCATTCGTACAGAGGTAGAAGTAGTCTCTAGTTCACAGGGATTAACTCGAGTTTCTTGTCGTATAGTCAGCGATTTAGTAAATTCCAAAGGTCAGATTTTCGGTGAGCCACGAGTTCATCATCAAGGAGTTGTCCGGCTTATTGAGCGTAAAGATGATATGACATCTTTCCTTCAATCTGAAATCGATGCAATACCTTCAATTGGAGTTCCAGCAGATGGTGAAATTCTACACCATCCAAGTTTCATCTATCTCAGATATTTCCATGGGCCAAGATTCCAATGCCATGGTGGTATTTTACGAGGTGTAGGCGATTCCAATAACCCTGGAGTAGACGGTTTAGCTCTAATGCGCCATCAATTACCGGCAAGTGATCAATTTGCAATCGAGTTTGAAGATGAAGAGGTCTTGCTAGATTGTTTACCCATGTTAATCGAAGCTGGATTCCAAAATGCTGGTTTGGTAGCGATGGAGAGTGAAGGTGCTTCGAGTCTACCGATTGGAATTGAGTGGTCTACTTTCCTAAGAGTTCCAGATCAAGGTGAGAAATTGCGTCTACGCAGTGTTTTACAAGCCAAGGAAGAAGGTGGCATTACCGTCCATGATGTGATAGTTGTCGGTGATGACCATTCACCGGTAATCGCCCTCAAGGGATTAAGACTCAAGGCGATGGCTCCAGTTCCTGAAGAGCAGAAGTTCACTCTTGAGAGGTGAAATAATGCAGGAAATACCTTCTCCAGAAGGTCCACGAATGCTTATACTAAGATGTTCACTTAGCAAAAGAGATTCGATATTTGTTGAGGATTTGGGACGAGCGAGCGAAAAAAGAATCATCGATCACAGTTCTGGACGCTGGCTATTAGAACAGGCCTTACTTAACTGGGGAATTAATGACCTATCCCAGATTGAGGTTAGACGTGATGATAATCGTGCACCCTATCTAAGTTGGATTCCTGGTTGCTGGCGTAATGAACCACTACCGAGTATCAGTATAGCGCATTGTGAAAGTGCGGCAGTAGTCGCTTTAATCGAATCATCCTATTGGGTTGGCATCGATGCTGAATTGGCTAATCGAGGAATGGCTGAAAACGCTTTTGATATGATGGCCAAGGATGAGGAACTAATCTTTTTACGGGATAATCCACATCTCGCAATCGAAATGTGGACCAGCAAAGAGGCGATTCAAAAGGCCCATCATCTAGGGATGAATCTAAATCCACGTGACATAATAATCGAAAGTCCAGGTATGGACTTACATCGATTCATCGACGGTGATTTACAAGTTGCTCTCGCTTGGAGAAAAGCAGGCATGATGACGAGAAGTGCTGAAGATGATCTACTTGATGCAACTCGTGTTGTCATTGAATCGGGGCAGGATTTTACTGTTGGTTGTTAGCGCTAATCAAAATAGTAGGCTAACCGGCCAAACTGCGCTTTCCTTCCATTCATCTATGCCAAATGCAACGCCTAGCAATTCCAGTATAACATAATTCCAAATCAGATAAATTATAATTAATGCCGTAAATGAAAAAATTGAGGTATTGATAACTCGTTTACGTTCGCGTTTGACATCGTCAAGTGTGCATATTCCTTCTGTTCGGAAGAATCTGTATAGGCCGTATGTCATGAAAAGAAATGTAGCGAGATATAGCCACCAACGAAAAGCACCCCAATAAAGAGTGTTAGAAAGAGCTGCTGCATAGGATACAGATGCAAGTCCAAACATAACTAAAACAACAGATGGCAAACAACACATGCTTGCTAAAAGAGCAGAAGAATAAATCCAACCCCAAGGTCCTTTCTTCTCATCCATAAGTCAGATTAAACCCGTTTGCTTTTGAATACTTGTTTATTTATTCAAAAGTCACCTTCAACACGTGGGGCTAGGAAATATTCTACTGATCCTGCTCCGTCATCGAATTCATAGGTTAATCGTAGAGGTAGATTCTCACCAAATTGTAGAGTTACATCGCCAAATGGTGCGAAAACCTTGGCTAGTGGGACCAAGTAGGTCAAACTGTATTGTGAGCGAGTAGATCCATCACATGTAATAGAAGTCAAATCCTCCTTGTCATAGCCAACAATTACCGAATCCGTGGTGCCTGACACGCTGACTACGAATTTATCAGGGTCTGCAGATAGATTTACTAAATCTCCTACTTGCATTGCTGCACGGAATGATTGCGCAAGGTCTAACCCTGAAATCTTAACTTCACATGGGAGGTTGAGAGTTGGTAGATTAGGTGGATTTAGCGTTGAGTTGTCCAGTGGGCGGATGTTACGGGCGATGCGTCCGATATTCATGGTTACATTTCCTGTGTCATCGGTATAGTTGAATTGTACTAGATCACCAGCGCCGGCTAGGCTTACCATTTCTCGTAATTTCTTCATCTCAAGGCCGAGCTCGACCTCATCGACATTCCACGTATCAAATGCAGCAGAATCCACTTCCATCTGAATCATAGCGACGTGCGATGGGTCTACTACTCTAATCTCAAGACCATTTTCCTTGAAATCAAGTCTTGCTTCCTCTACTACGACATTTATTGTCTCAACTATCGTCTTCATGAGGTCTTGACGAGCTGTCACGTTCAACATTGGCACATCCCTACAACCATTCGTTTCACTCGACGGCTTATGAACTTGAGCGCACACTAATGTTTTTGTGCGCGAAAGTTTGGGTTAACAGTTCGCCGCAGTGGTTTTGAAGGTAAATGCATTGCAATCGCTATGGGCGAGGTTCAACCGCTACTGAAAGAGGATGGCGAGGCTTTCAAAATCGCTGTTCTTATACCCTCAATCAACAATGCTGATGAACTTGACATAGTTCTTGCAAGGCTTGGCAAACAGACCTATCCTGACTTTGAAATAGTTATTTCAGATTCTAAATCTAAAGATCATACCAAGGATGTTACTCTCAAACACGGGGCGACTTGGATAGATGACCCGAGTCGTAATCGGGCCGATGCTTGCAATTTTGCATTAAGGCAAATGGATCACGACCTGGTTCTGTTCACAGATGATGATACAATTCCACCTTTAGATTGGGTTGAGAAGTTGGTTCGTTGGTTCAAAGACCCGGAAGTTGGAGCAGTAGGAGGCCCTAATTTCGCTCCAGATGAAGATCCATGGGGTGCGAAATGTGCTGATGTTGCTTTCTGCACTCGCTTTATGACAGCGGGGACACGCTACGGTGCTAAACCAAAGGGCGAGTTAGTACCCATTACCCATAACCCCGGAGTTAATTGTGCTCATCGAATGGCTAATCTGCGTCAGGTTGACTTCTTTGAGCCTGGGTGCATCGGTGCTGAAGACGTTGTACTTGATGCCAAAATCCAGCGTGAAGGGCACAAGTTGTTCATCGACCCTTCCAATGTGATGCCTCATCGTCGACGTCGTCCTTTCGTCCCATACATGAAACAGATGCGTAATTATGGTTATACTCGGATGGTTGCCAACAAGCGCTGGCCAGAGATTTCTACTTGGTCACATACCGCTATCGGTATGTTCCCACCTTTGGTTATACTGTCGATGATTACACTAATTGCAGGGTTAGTTGCGACAGGAGGAGATATTTTCCCTCCACTCGGGATTGAAAGAATTGCAATTCATGTGCCTCTGACCCTTGTAGCACTGCATATTGCAATATCATGGCTGGGAGCAGCTATTGGAACTAGTCCTCATCGGTCTTTATCCACAGTTTTCGTCGCACCATTATTCGTCTTCTTAGCTCAATGGGCCTATGGTCAAGGTGTAATCAAAGCATGGCGGGAGATAGCCAAGACTGGCGGCAGTGCTGGAGTTGGTTCGCAAATCGATGACAGAGAGCGTACCGCGTAATAACTCTGAAGTGTGTGATGTGATGGTCGCGCTTCGTGGCAGGGAGTATTGTAGAACTAATCGCAACCCCTCCTAGTAAGTCTGAAGAGGAAGAAATCTGGGCTATTGTTCGTACATGGTTGGGTATTATTCGCATCGTAGTCTTCTTTTCCATAATCCTGATTACTGAGATATTTGCAGAATATTTATTCAGAGGATGGTCTGTCGGAATATGGGCATTAATCATTGGAATACCGTTATTTTTTGTTATTTCAATAGTTTTGATTGCAGGCGATAAAAAGCTAGCGCCAGAAGAAGATATCAAGCGTGTAGAAAAAAGCAAGGCAATCCAAGGAAATCTTGGTGATAAAGCGGTTCTACGTCCAATTAGAAAGCGATTGTAATCACTTGCGATTAATGTAGCCAGAAATCCATGAATCCTCTGCCTTTGTCGGCATTCCACGGGGGAGGGTGTCATTTTCACCATTATTCCTTCTTGACACTACCAATAGTGCGACTAAGAGAATACCACATATGACGGCTAATGCATAAACCATCGTCATATCAGAATCTTCATTTTCAGCGGTAGAAAGATTGTCTCCTGCTGTATTAGAAGAACCATCATTGACACTATTTACATCTCCTTTTTCTAGACAAGTTGAACAAAGGGATATACTGAATTCTACATCATTGCCTGACATATCAGTTGCAGTGAATACAAGTGCTACTTGCGACGATTTATTGGTCAAAGAAAATACGAGTTGTCCGCTATTGATGGTTATTTGGACAGTATTTACTACTGTGTCTTCATCGATGATATAAGTCAGTGATGAAAGGTTCTCGTTTGCAGAGAATGCGATGGTGTAAGATCCTTCAGCGAGACCGGTTATTTCAGCAACCTCGGTTCCCGAGAACCATCGACTGCCTGCATGAGAACCGGTTGAATCGGTTAATGTCACGTGTATTTCTGGTCCACGCTGGTCTTCAACTACCGTATTACTGATGGTTTGTCCACTGAAAGTAATTTCATTGCCTGACGAATCAATGCCTCCGATTGCATATACTACGGATGTTTCTGTATCACTGCCTTGCAGTGCTTCGATGTAGACTACATGGCTAGTGTTAGCTCCAGAATTAGACAACTGGCCTACTTTGCTCCAGCGGCTCTCATCATCAAGCGCAGTAGCATCTGTGTAGAGACTTTGATAGATGTGCCATGTTGTTCCAGTTTCTCCATCAGTTCCGCTCCAAGTTACTCTAGTTGTGGCATTATCTGCCTGATATTGTGCAGTTAGGAGAGCGGGTGCTGTTGGAGCAACTCGATCTTCAGTGATGACATTCATCCAAGCATTCTTTGTTGGTATTATCTCATCTTGATGTACACTCAAATTGTGTGTACCAAATGATGCACTTACTGTAATAGCATACCAAGCATCTTGAGATTGGCCTTCTGTGCCATTGTAGGTAAAGGATTCAATTCCATTATCAACCATTGCCAATTCACTCATATTTGCTAACATTGTAGTATCGATAATCGAGGTAGTGGATCTCCAAATGTGATATGTTGCCTCCGGATGGTCAGAGAGGTCAGTCCACGTCAAGGTGGTAATTCCTTGGTTCGAAATAACCGATAAATCAGTGACAATATTTTCATTTGCCGAAATTCTATTCTCGGTAACAGTTGCAGTAGGAGCATTACTCAAATCACTTTGTGCATTACCCATTTCATCAACAGCGTCGACCAAGTAGTAGAAACTCCCTTTGGTTCCAGTTGAAACCGTGTGGTTATAGTGCGTAGCATTGCCAGATAACTGGGCAAGTTCTTCGACACCATCAGCCGTGGTGTCAGTGATTGGTGCTGGTGCTCGCCATACCCTGAGAGTATGATTTTCATCCTCTATTACAGACCCAGTCCAGTTTAGAGACGTTATTTGTGCTGTTTCATTATAATTCGCTTGTAAAATACCGGTTATACTTGAGCCGATGTTATCTTCACTGATATTTGCAGACAGGGTATTACCAGATAGGAATCTGACGTCATTTGGAGTTCCATCGGTCCTTATGTGTAGGACAGAATAGAATATGTCACGGTCTAGAGAAATACTGTGCACTACGTCATAATTAGAAACGCCTGCACTTATTCCCGATGCTACTGAAGATTTACTCAAAGCGTCCCAGTTACTGTGGTTTGCGGCTTCGATATGACTCCATATCGAGGTTGTATATTGATTGGAGATTGAAGGGTCTACCTCGGTAATATCAATCCAGGACAGCGTGGTGGTTGCTTTTTGGACGTCATATGCCGCTTGTAGGCTATATGGAGATGTTATTTTTGAGCCAACCTCGAGTACTGGTTCAGATAATGTAGAGTTGCCAATCGAGAGATTATCGGTGACACTACCATTCTCCAAAGTGGTAATTATTCCGTAGTAATAGTGGCTGTTTTCACCTGCTGGAATCATCCAATTAATCGAGTGCTGCTTACTTTTACAAATACTCCAGGTATCGGTATTCTCACAAGCACGAATCTCACTTTCAACAAGTTGTGCCTGTAGGTAATTAGTGGAGGTGAGAGGTTCATCTGAGCGATATACGCTGTAATTGGCTTCTTGTAAGTCTTCGATTAGACTTGCATTATCGGTATCGATATTGCGCCAAGAAACCGTAACAGTCTCATTTGCATTTACTACTGCAGTAATCTCTCTCGCTTCCAGAGTCCAATCTTCTTCACCCTCTGCCTGAACAGTCGGGATTAAAGGTAGTAGAAGCAGTGTAATTAGCATCATCGAGACGAGGTTCTTGCGCATCTTACTCACTATCCCCTCCCTGTAGTGGCCAGTATATGGCCATTATCCATCCCTCTCTACAACCCAAACCTCATGAATAACCAAGCCTACGGCAGAGCATGCTTCACGACATCGTCCACGACCTCGATCCAGAGGAGAGATTTCGCTACGGTCAATTATTGGCTTATTTAGCCAGTTCAGACCGCAATGTGACACGCGAGGAAATGTCATTTTTCGAGCAGAGGTTGGGTGCAACACTTCTCTCTCCACAAAGGCGAGAGCAATTGAGAAAGTGTCTAAATGTCGATGTCGATTTAACCAGCTTACTAGGTGGTATGCAGCCAAAAACCATTAAATTAGCATTAAGGGATTCAGCGATGATGACTTTAGCCGATCGCCATATCGATGACGAAGAAAAGAAGATTTTACTCAGCGTTGGTGGTGTTGCTGGACTTGGAGAAGAAGAAGTCGACAAACTGATCGCTTGGGTTATCAAAGGCTATCATTGGATGCAAGAGGGATATGACCAACTAGGCCTCTGAGCCTAAGTTCTCTTTTTTTGCTCCAAGAATCCTTCTTGTTTCATCAGGGTCGATGAAAATCACAGCAAAAATAACAATTGTTTCTAGAACCGCAGCAATCAGAAATAGGGTCGGATAGTCGAATCTGCTAGCAATCGGTCCTGTTAGTTGATAGCCTATGATTGCTGATAGATTCATCATAGCCATATAGCCCGTAAATTGAGTTCCACCGACTTCACCCCATGTGATTCTCATCATCAGTGAATAGATATTGATTGAGACCATTGCCCAAGTAAAGGTATGTACGCACCAAATTGACATCATGAATAATCCACTACTCCACATCGATTCTGTCAGCCCCCATGTTGCGGTTACTAGAGCAGTACCTAGCGCAGAATATATCATGACTAATTTACCGCCAAATCGATTCCCTAATTGCCCACCAACGATGTAGCCTAACATGGTGACGATAAGAATCAAGCCACCTTTTGTAGCATTGAACGTCGCCTCAGTCCAACCCAGTTCTCGAACGAATAAGAGAGGTAATACTGGGATGAGGAAGAAAGAGAGAGACATAACCAGACTTAGTGCAATTCCCAGTTGGGTTGAGCGTAGGGAGAATGCGGTCTTAACATTGGAAAAAATCTCTTTGAGACTACGGCTATCTTCCTCTTCCTCATCGTTTTCATCATCACTATCTTCACTCCAAGGAAACAACTTCTCGCCTGGTCTTTCAGTCATAAAAAGAGGGACCATCATAATAATTACCAAGATTGGAATTTGCAAAAGAATTGCGCCTTTGATGCCAACAAAACCGATTATTGTTCCGAGGCCGGCTCCACCAATTATTCCTCCAACAGACTTCGCTGTGAACATGTAACTGTTGACCTTCTCCAATTCATGCGGCTTGAGAACATCGACCGCAAGTGCATCTGTGCTCACATCTTGCAACGAAGTAAATATGTTGTAAACCAAGAACATGGATGCGATTAAGGTAAGATCACTCGCAGGATTTGGAATTAGAAGCATCGAGGAAAGAACCACAATCATCCCAGTTTGAGCAATTAAAATCCACGGTCTCCTTCGCCCCATTTTCCTATATTGTATGCGGTCGATAACCGGTCCCCATAGGAATTTGAGTGACCACGGCAGAGTTCCGAGTGTGAGTAGGAATGCCAATTCGCTTGCAGCAACTCCTTTGACTGCTAGGTAGGTGACGAAAGTTACAGTGATAAATCCCCAAGGAATTCCTTGTGCAACATAAAGTGCGCACAAGGTCAGGACTCTCGCACGATAACTGTCTATCAATGTCTTACCGTCAGATGTCGATTCTGCAGTTCCTTTCGCAGCAGTATTATCTTCCAGTACCATTTGTAACTGAAACTCATCTTTCCTTAGGGTTATGAAACCAACTATGACAACAACAGCAATCAGCCAGGGTGCAAACATCAATGCAGGAACTGAGAGACTTCCTACTGACATGGACGCAATGGAATCGTTTTCATTTAGATCATTTGGATTTATTGCGGCAGGGTCAGAGGGGTCGAGAATTGGAAATACACCTTTAACATCTAATCCTTCGTCATTGTCTGAATAATAAATGCGAAACTTAGGTTCACACCCCGCTAATGCCTTATTTGGGTCTAAACATTCTAAATTAGTAGGTCCGGGTTTGTTAAATTCGATTTGTAATTGAGGAATACTATCTTTTGGCCAATAGCTCATATTTTCAGAGATAGGTATTTGCCAAGATATTTGTTCATCTGAAAATGTAGGAAATGTGAATTCTTTCTGTGCTAAAGTTTCAGAATCTCTTTTCAATGAAATTTTTAATTCATCTCCATCACTATTTTCAGATGATTGTATTAAAAATCCAATTTTAAGATCGATAGTTCCATTGGGATTTAGGAACATTTCTTCAATCAAGGGCTCATCCAAAGCACAAGTAAAGTCAATATTTTCTGTCTCATCATACTCGCCATAACCTAATTCAGAAGAGTCGTCAGATGAGAAGTGGTTGATACAATCTCCATTAGCGAGGGCAGAATCTCCCCAGAGATACATGGTTGCATTTTCTGGATTTGGCTGTCTATTATCGGTGGTCTGGCCGAGAGCAGGAGGTATTGCCAAGGTGATTAGTATCAGTAAGCATAGTCCAAAGGAGACAATGCGACCTTTGGAACTCATAGCCTCCCTCAAGCAACTCCTTGTGGCCGATACTATGAATAATTTGAGCAAGAAAAAGCCAAATCTCTTTCTATGCATTTCAGATTGAACTCTATGTATTGTGCATCAAAACTCTGATAAAACATATTTTCAGAAATTACCTTTCCGATTTATGGCTCTCAGTTACTCGCTTGGCGATAAAAAATAAAATCGGACGTAGATTCCGGCATCAATCAAATTGTATGTATTACCGCGATGGAGCACTGGATAGATTCAGAAGTCAAATCATATTTCACCAGTCTGAATCGACCATTGTGAAGCATAAACTCCATTGTTTTCAAGCAGATTTTCATGACTTCCACGCTCAACAATTGCACCGTCAACCATGCTAATGATTTCTTCAGCATTACGAATCGTAGATAGTCTGTGAGCAACTGCAATAGTTGCTCTTCCACTGCCACTAGCAAGTAAATTCTCTTGAATTCTCTTTTCTGTTTCAGCATCGAGAGCGCTGCTCGCCTCATCGAGAATTAGCAGACTAGGCTCTTCGAGTAAAGCTCTTGCTAGCGACACTCTCGCTCGTTGTCCTCCACTGAGTTTTGCACCTCTGTCTCCAACCATTGTGTCGAGTCCATTTTCTAGTTCTGAGACAAATTGTTCTGCTCCGGCTAAACGCAGGGCTGTTTCGATTTTCTGATCACCGTCATCAGTGCGATTGTAAACTACGTTTTGACGTAGAGTGCCGTAGAACAGGAATGGTTCTTGACTTACGAACCCCATTTGAGAACGAACACTGTTCAGTGTTAGAGTTTGAATATCAATGCCGTTGATTAACACTCTCCCTTGATTCGGTTCATAGTAACGCATCAGTAACTTGAGAATAGTGGTTTTTCCTGCACCAGTGTGACCCATTACTCCAATGAAATTCCCTGAATCAACTACAAATGAGATGCCAGAGAGAACTTTAGTAGAAGTACCTGGATAGGTAAAGTGGACATCATCAAACTCGACAGAAGTAATAGGTCCTGTAAGTTCCACAGCCCCTTCTTGATCGGTTATTGTTGGTTCCAAATCAACTATTGAGAAGACACGCCTTGCAGATGCCTCACCGCGTTGTAATTGATTGATTAGCATTCCAAAGATGAATAGTGGCATAGTCATCCGAGTAGAGATAAGCAGGAATGTTACCAATTGTCCTGTAGTGATGTCACCTTGTTGGGTTAGCCAGCCGCCCATTGTGACCAATAAACCGAATGCTATTCCAGCAACGAGGTAAAGTCCTGGGACGAAGCGATTTCTATCTTTACTTGCTGCAATCGCTTGATCTCGATATTCGCCAGATTCACTATTCACTCTTTTTGACTCCCAATCTTGGGCATTATATGCTTGAACAACAGCAATTCCTGAAATCATGTTCTCAAGAACTGCTGTGATATCTCCAGTCGATTCTCTCTGCTTACGATATTTTCTTTGTACTCTGGTAGAGAATAGGTATACCATAGGCACGATTAGAACGATTGGTGAGAATAATACTGCTGCTAATTTCCATGACATCAGCATCAGGATGGTAAAAGCAGTAATGAAAGTCACAGTAATTCTGATAATTGAGGTTGAAGCGTCACTTATTACATCCTCTAATTGATTTACATCTGCTGATAGTACTGACATTAATTGCCCAGTCTGTCGCAAATCATAGTACGATGCTTCCATTGCGATTAGTGATTTTGTAGCATCCATACGTAAGTCATGCTGAACTTTGTAGCCCAATGTTTGCCAACAATATTCACTGATTCCTTGGAAGACTGCAAGCATTGCAAAACCAAGGAAAATCAGTACTCCATAAGATACTGCAGGATCTACTGGGATTTGCGCAATTATTTCACTAGGTCCTGCATTAATGCCATTTGCAAAATAGTCAACTGCCCAACCAATTGCGACGAATGGCAATAAATCTGCCATTCTTGCTAATGCATTTGTTACTACTCCAGTAGTTGCTCTTTGCCAGTAGTTTTTGGCATAGGGCATAACCCTCCAGACGTATTTACCTATGACGCTGAATTCAGGATTAAGCTGTTCAGGATCTAAGTGATCATATTGTGTGGCCCTCTGATGTCCTGCACCCATGACTCCACGCCTGAGTAGGCATCTATTGAACCCTATTGATTCGCAACCTTATTCCCCGACCAAGTATTCACAGGGGTATGCGAGCCGTAGCAATAGTGACAATTTTTCTTCTTTCCCTCTTGTCACCTCTTGCTCAAGCAATAGATGAAACGGCGATAGTAGTTACCGGTGATCATACTAATGCCGATTTAGAAACCTTGTCAGAACTAGGTATTTCTCCAATTGCTGATGTCGAACATGGATGGGGAGAAGCCGATTCTAATACAGATCAAGTATGGCTGTATTATCGTAATGCAAATCTCGTTGCTACCGCGGATTGGCCTAATTCGATAATCGATGGTTGGACTATTCTTCATCATGATTATCCAGTGCCAAGTCAATGGCGTTCAAAATTAGCACTAGCAGGTATTGAATGTGAGAGTTTCTTACCCCCTTCGTCTATTCGCTGTAACGTTCCTGGTCTTTCACCTGCAAAGTTAGCTTCACTAGATGTAACTGGATTGATGAAGATGGATCCAACTGACAAAGTATTCACTCCTGTAGCGCATGCGATGGATGGCAAGATTGACATACCATTCTTTGAAAATGGCAGAGGAACGATGAACCTTCTTCTGACTTCTACCGAGTTACCAAATGTGAACGGAATGGAAGTACACAGTGATTCACGCAGATATGCGACTGTAACTGGAGATTCAGAGGTACTCGCAGAGTTGGCATATTCAGAGGATGTTGAGTGGATAGAGCCGAAGATTATGTACCAAATACACAATGATGAGGCCGATGCAGTCATCAAGACCGAGTGGGTTGCACAACTTGCCAATATGCAGGCACTGAATTCAAATTGGGCAGGTCTCGATGGAGAAGGTATCGTGGTTACTGTGGGAGATAGTGGGCAAGATACAGGTGTAAATGACTCGACTATGCACGATGACTTCGAGGATCACATCTGGGGAATTAGATCATGGCCAATCACTTCGTCTGGTCAAGGTTCATGTCCTGGTAACTCCAACTTTGATGATGGTGCAGCAGATGATAATGGACACGGAACTCACGTAGCAGGATCGGTTCTTGGAGATGGTACAGCATCTTCTGGACAAATCCAAGGCAGCGCACCTGAAGCTGATTTGTTGGTTCATTCCTTTGGTCAAGTTTGTACTGATAGTTCGGGAACCTCAGAGAGTACACTGATGGGAATACCAGATGACATCAATGATGCATTCGATGAAGCAGCAGAGAATGGTTCACTCGTACACACCAACTCTTGGGGAGTTCCAACTTCGGTATATTCTTGGGCTGCAGGTTATTATTCTTCTAATTCCAGACAGGCGGATGAGGCAGCAAATACTCATGAGAATATGACTATCTTATTCGCAGCGGGTAATGATGGTAATGATGGAAATAGTGATGGAGAGATTGATCTCGACTCACAAGGACCACCATCTTCTGCAAAGAATGTGATTTCGGTTGGAGCCAGTGAAAATAATCGACCATCGATAACCAACAAATGGGGAAGTATGTGGCCTTCTGATTTCCCTGCTAATCCTGTCAAGGACGACAAGGCAGCCGATAATAGCGATGGAATGTCCGCATTCTCAAGCCGTGGACCGATGCAAGATGATAGAATCAAGCCTGATGTCGTTGCACCTGGGTCGTTTATCCTGTCGACGAAATCATCTGTCGCAGGCTCATGCGGCTGGGGTTCTCACACCAACTCTGCATACTGCTACATGGGTGGAACCAGCATGGCAACACCGCTTACAGCTGGTGCCAGTGCTCTTCTGTTGGAGCATCTCAAAGATAACATCGGACATGGTGATCCATCCAGCGCGTTGGTCAAGGCTCTGATGACTGCAAATGCCGATGATATGGCTGGTCAGTATAGTGATGCAACCAATGGAGCAGGAGAAACCGCTCCAAACAACCACGAAGGATGGGGCCGTGTAAATATGGAAAATTCAATGGAGATGTCCTTTGTTGATGGAGATTCAGTCGGAACAGGAGACTGGATAAATTATTCATTCAATGTTCCAGCAGCAGCACCTGATTTCAGAATCATGGTGGCGTGGACGGATGCAGCAGCATCAACAGCGGCTTCAGTTACATTGGTCAATGAAATTAGTTACAATATTCGAATGCCAGATGGCACTTGGATCAATGAAAGTAATAATCGAGATAACCTAATCGGTGAAATGATTTCTTCCCCACAATCAGGTCTCTGGCAGATTCAGATAGAGGGGACAAATGTACCTAATGGACCACAGAGCTTTGCGCTAGCTCTTTCAGAAAACTATTCAATTTCCAATTTGACGACTGATGCTGATTTCGATGGTTTCAATGATGATTCAGATGATTGCCCGAACACAGCAGGATACTCCAATCAAGATAGAAACGGCTGCCCAGATTCTGATGGTGATGGTTATTCTGATGCTGATGGTTCCTGGACTACTGCACAAGGTGCTGATGTTTGGCCTAATGATTCGAGTCAATGGGCTGATTCCGATAGTGATGGCTACGGTGATAACCCGTCTGGAACCGATCCTGATGGCTGTCCTTTGAATGCTGGAATATCTACTATCGACAGATTAGGGTGTCAAGATCCAGACGGAGATGGCTGGTCAACTGCTGATGGTCTTTGGACCACCGCCAATGGAGCAGACGGTTGCCCAACCATACTTGGAAACTCTACTGTTGACCAGAATGGATGCGTCGATGGCGATGGCGATGGCTGGTCGGATAGCGGTGATGCTTTCATCTCAGATCCAACTGAATGGCTTGACTCTGATAGTGATACCATCGGCGATAATGCTGATGATTGTCCAAATAATGCTGGATATTCAACCGAAGACCAAATCGGTTGTCCAGATGGCGATTCTGATGGCTATTCTGATTCAGGAGATGCTTTCCCCTCAGATGTAAATGAATGGAACGATACCGATTCTGATAACGTTGGCGATAATAGTGATGACTGTGTTTCTACTTGGGGAGATTCTACAATCGATTTAGTAGGTTGTCTCGATAGCGACTCTGATGGTTATTCAGATGGTGGAGATGCATTCCCTAATGATATAACCGAATGGGCTGATGGCGACTCTGATGGATTTGGTGATAATGCTGATGATTGTCCTATGACATTAGGAAATTCGACAGCAAATCAACAAGGTTGTATCGATACTGATGGTGATGGTTGGTCTGATAGCGGTGACGCTTTCATCTCAGACCCAACTGAATGGCTTGACTCCGATAGCGACAATGTTGGTGATAATGCCGATGATTGTGACACCGCAGCAGGTAATTCTACTGCTGATTTACTTGGCTGTCTTGATACTGATGGCGATGGTTGGTCAGATGGAAATGATCACTGGCCTACTGACCCAACAAGATGGGCAGATACCGATAGCGATGGTATTGCAGACCAATTAGATGACTGTCCTTCAATACCTGGTAATTCTACTATTGGAACAGTTGGATGTATCGATAGCGATGGCGATGGCAGACCCAATAGTGGCGGCTTTGACACCTTCCCTGACGATAAGACACAGTGGAATGATACCGACAATGATGGACGTGGTGATAATGCTACTGGGAACCAACCCGATGCTTGTCCAAGTGTATTTGGTAACTCATGGCGCAATAACACTCTAGGATGCCCAGATGCTGATTCTGATGGTTGGGCTGATTCTCAAGATGCCTATGATTCAGATGACACACAATGGGCCGATATCGATGGTGATGGTTATGGGGATAACGCAGTTGGAAATAATCCAGATGCTTGCCCGAATGAAGCAGGAGATTCAACTCTTGGAGGCTATCTCGGTTGTCTCGATACCGACTCTGATGGCTATGGCGATGTCATAGATGCATTCGATAACGACGACTCACAGTATTCAGATCAAGATGGCGATGGATTTGGTGATTCAGCAAGTGGAACCACTCCAGATGATTGTTTAACGGTCTGGGGTAATTCTACTGTTGACCGCAATGGATGTGTTGACCGTGATGGCGATGGAGTTAGCGATCTAGGTGATTCTTTCCCTGATGACGCAACACGTAGTGCTGATGAGGATGGAGATGGATTTGAGGACTTTGAGGATGATTGTTGGCAAGTGCCGGGAACCAGTCTGAATGGTTCAATCGGTTGTATCGATGCTGACTTTGATTCTTGGGCAGATCAAAATGACACCTTCCCATTGGATGTAACTCAATGGAATGATAGCGATGATGATGGCTATGGAGATAATTCATGGGGTAATAATTCAGACGACTGCCCAGCAATCTACGGTAAATCCGTGTTTGATTTCAGAGGCTGTATTGACAGTGATAATGATGGTTGGTCTGACACTACTGACCTCTTTACATCCGACCCGAATGATTGGAATGATACCGATGGAGATGGCTATGGTGATAATGCCGATAGCTGTGCTAGTATTTCTGGTAACTCGACCAATGGTAGTCTCGGCTGTATCGACAGTGATGGCGATTCATGGTCCGACAGTACTGACTTTGATCCAGCAGACTCTCTAAATTGGATAGATGCAGATGGTGATGGCTGGGGTAATCTAAACGATGCCTGTCCAGAGGTTAATGCGACTTCGACTCTAGATAGATTTGGCTGTACAGATGATGATGGTGATGGCTGGTCTACTGCGGATGATCTTTGGACAGTAGCCGATGGTGCCGATGCTTTCCCAACAGAAGGTACTCAGTGGAATGATACCGATGGTGATGGTTACGGTGATAACAACATGCCTGGAGACAAAATGGCTGACCATTGGCCCGATGAGGCTGACCGCAATATAGCAGAGGTTAGTCTGACTTGTGATAGCGAACCTCTCGAGATTGATTTGAAAGATGACTCACTCTTCTCATTCACTTGTACAGTAGTAAATGGCATCCCTTCACAGATTTCTTTGCGTCTTGAGATGCGACAATTATCCAGTATTCAATCGACTATGTATTCTCACATATTCACTTTAGGAGTCGGAGAAGATGCCACGCATATGCAAGCATTTACCGGAACTGCACTTACTGAAGGAAAGCATGTGTTGGTTATCGAAGCAAGCGAGTTAGGGGCAACGACTGCTCTTGCAACTCAATCAATTGAGTTGACAATAATAGATAGTTCGCAACCAGATGTGGAGCCATTTAGCGATAATACTGCGTCACAGATCTCGCACATACAGGAAATCACTGCGATTTCAATCGTTTCTGTGCTAATATTATTCCTGACAGTTATGCGATTACGGTCAAGAGGTAAGAGCAAATTAATGGCTGCAAGGGAGTTAGAACTCGGTAGATTAGCGGCATCAGGCGGTTATGGGGCTACAGCATACGAGACATTCCGTTGACCGAATCGGCTAAGTGCAGGACCTCCTCGGCAAGTCTGTCTAAGCGGATATAGTGAAGTGGTTATCACCTGAGGTTTCCAACCTCATGTCGTGGGTTCGATTCCCGC
>ERZ1046148.809-NODE-809-length-17536-cov-21.395858_pt1 | contig 17536 bp, 35 predicted proteins | sample MGYA00383090_ERZ1046148 | MGnify/ENA primary metagenome ERZ1046148 (study PRJEB29581, sample SAMEA5548360) | metagenome | biome: marine; feature: coastal; material: water | depth 25 m | study: Short-term variability in the microbial, nano- and picoplankton... | reverse complement strand
TCGTAACTCAATAACTTTCGTATCATTCTATTCATAGTTGTACTGATTCACAATTTGGTTAAAATTTTAATATACTCTAATATACGAAATATAAATGAGAAAACCTAATTAATTCTAATAAATATTTAAAACCTCGTACTATCCCTTTAACCTGAAGTATCGAATAACATTAACGGTACTTATAATAATATCAGCTCAGCTAATAATAAGACAAATAATAGTTAAATAAATAAGAAAGAAATCCATATTACTAAACAAAGTAGATAAAGTACAAACCAACCTTCTTGTGTTCTCCACTCTTCTTCCCATATGAACACGTGCCACCCAAAGGATAGTATTACTCCACATATACACCATAGTATTTCCATATAATCTTTAATTTAAAATTTAAAACCTCTAACTCGCCTTGTCCCGCTTACCGAGAGACTAAAGACTGAGGAGTTTAATTCACGTTATTCCTTTTAATAACTATTCTTACGTGAGGTAGTGGAGTAGAGTGCTCACTTGGTAAAAGAAGCTATTATGATATATCATATACCCCATAGGGGTGTACTACCCTATCTTTACCTAGGGAGAAAAAAATTGACCTCGATAAAATAACCACTCCGACCCCTTTAACAAAAAAAAATGATTTCCTCAGTTACAAGAAACCTACCCCTCCATGGGGGGGGGGTGTGGTGGAAGTTGCTAATTCCCACCACCGATTTATTATACTTCTCCTTCCGTAATTACCACTCCTTCGAGTGAGGCCTTCACGTAAGTTTCTTTTGAATTTATTAACCTTTCAGATTCGAAGGTCTCTATGGCCTGTACGGCCTTGTGTATGTTTATGTATCTCCTCTCAAGGAAGTCTTTCCTCAACTTGGGAGTTTTAATAATTTTAACCATCTCTGGGAACTGCTCGTTTGAGTAGTCCACTATTAAACAGTTTCTGTGTTTATATTCAGTTGCTAGTAATTTGTCATTCATATGCTTGTACTTGTTTTATTTAATTTAATAAAGTCTTATTGTATATACTATATAGTAGTATGTGAGCTCGTCTTATTATTAGCTCATATACCGAAAATCTTATTTTATAATTCCTACACTTCTTAAGAACTCATCTCCCACTAGAGGTTGCTCTGATTTCAGAATTACTTGTGTATCGAATTGTCTTTGGATAAAGTAATCCAACTTTTGGTGAATCCTATCTATCTCCCTTAAGTTCGGAACTTTCGTATTCATTACCTCATCATTCAACTTGCTAGTCCAATACTCAATCTTACCCATATAACCATTTTCATACTTATCCATAATTTTTATATTTTATAGTTTAATTATTTATTACCAAAATTTCTTACACATGAACATATCCTCACTACTCAACGCTTGCCACCAATCATAAGCAACCTCATCATCTACAAGAGATATTGGTGTTTCTCTATCAGCAGAACCATCTACATTCATAGGGTATATAACACCTGATTCATAATCTAAGTAGCTTCCTACCGATTTCAACTGAAACAAACTTTTTTCTTTTATCATTTTTTATCTTTTAAGGTTTAACGTAATAATCACTTCCTTATTACATAAGTAATATACGACTTTTAATTGGATTATACAAGCTTTTTCGTGTTTATTTTTACTATTGTTAATAACTATTTTTGTTTACAGTTGTAGACAAAAAAAACCCATCAAGCGAGACCAATGATCTTGATGGGTGGTTCGAATGAACACTTAGGATAGGAGAGATCAGTTTTAAGTCCCCTTTATATACTGAAGAGGAAAACCCCTTAACCTCAACCGCATACATAATATAGTTTTTTATCAAGAAACTAAAAAAACTCAATCCCTTAATTTAGTTGACTAGAGTATTTTCTCAATCATCAACCTTATTACCTATGTAATATACGACTTTTTTTTGGATTACACAAGCTTTTTAGTGTTTATTTTAATTTATTTTAGTTAATGGTATCCAATTACCATTCTTATTCTTGTGTGGGATTCCATTAATCATAATATAGGGTGATTTTACCGTTTTTGGGTTATAATTCTGTGGATTTTTCCTTGCTCTCTCTACTGATTGTTGGTATTCATCCTTTGTAATCTTACTAACTCTATTCATATCTCTGTTTTTGTTTAATTTTTAACGTTTAACTCATTAACAAGTCATCATATGACCCATTTTGTTCTGAAGATGATACTGAGAACGAGTACTTCTCCGTAAAGTCTTGAAATCTACCAATATTGCAGATATCCAACCGAATTGTTCATGTTGATATGCCTTCCTATTGTATAATTTCTTTGAATTTTGGTACGCAACTCTCTTATTTGGAGCCCATATATCATTAAATCCACAAGGCCTCCCATTTTCATCAATAAAATTAAATAAATAAAGGTATTCACCTCGTATATTCCTGTATAACTTCTCTCTTTTCATAAATTTGGGTTTAATTATCTAAATTTTCTGTGGTTTTTCTTTCGGTATAGATAATGTATATATACTGCCACACCAATAGGTTCATAATCACAACAATTGTGGTAACCGGATAGTACATCATCTGTAAAAATACCCAAAAACCACCTTTTATCACAGCCGGTAGTACATATCCACATAGTAGTATAAGAATACCTACCACTACTACACCAATTCCAATCTTTTTTATTATATCTCTCATATCAATCATAATTACAGTACTAATATACAACTTTTATTTCGTAATTCCAAGCTTTTTCTTCATTATTTTTAGTGAGCACGTATCCTTAAAGACCCGCCCACCAACACCCTTAAGATACAACTTTTTTTTCACATAAACAAGCTTTTTACATGACAATTTGTCCGATTTATACGATTTACACTATTTTCAATAAAATGGCTTGTTTTTTGAATAAAATGTAATAACATGACAGGCTGTCATGTCATGAAATTACGAATATCGTAATACGAAAAATGGTGAAAAAGGGGAATAGATGACACTATGTCATGGTAGGGTATCACAATGCTCTGAGAAAAAAGGTTCGAGACGAAGATACCCCCTTGAGCCTGAGTTCTATATTGATATACTGGTATTAGTGGTAAAAAGTGGTAGATACATCATATCATATTATGACATAGGGTGTAATAATAAACACCATAAGGTGAAACCAAAGCTGTACAACCTCGACTGGAGTGTATTAGGTGATTTCTAAGGTTATGTCTTATGTAGTGTGATATTGGGGTACGGATATAATATAAACTCTCTTATATCCTCTTATTCTCAGAGGTCATATTAGTGGGGTGATAGGGTAACTTGCTCAGTTAGGGGAGTATGGGAGTGCTTAGTGTCTGGAGTTGGAACGGAATGAACGTAGTATTCCTATGAAGTGAATGTAGTTCCTCTTCTCCTATACTACTATATATCCCATTCTCCCTACTATAACGAGTACGATGTTTACGAGTACGAGGTGCTGTATCTTTATTATCATATTTACCGATAATTCTTTGAATAATTTATTATTCCAATCCATTTTTCTTGGATTGATGAAGGCTGAGGTTTATCGAAGCCTGAATTAAAGAATTGAGGATATTAGTCGAGACCACGGCCATCTTTATGTGGATTTTTTTCATACCACTCATCAATAGAATCATTACTACACGTTTTACATAGGTTATAATTACCTTGTAGTGTTGTTATTAAAACCATCAACTCTTTACATTGTTTACATCTCATCTTGGTTTATTTTATATAAATACTATCAATAGAAAATTCCCTCACAAAAAATTTTGTCGACTCTTCGAACCCCCCACGACAAAAGAACGAAATGGGTGAGTAGGGTTATAAGGGATTAATATTCGTAATCATCATCATTATAAGGTTTTTTCTTTCTTTTATATATAAAGTCATCTACACCATCTTCTAATGCTTCTTGCTCATCTATTTCATCCAACTCATCATCGTCATCCTTGATATTACACATATAACTCTTTAAACCTATCTTATTATCATTTGGTGGATTATTCATCCATAACCATTCTTTCTTTATCATAGTTCCTTATTGTGTTAGTTCCCAATACGTTCAAAGGGGGTTCGATTCGTTATTTATCAAGTCTTATACCACAAAATACTGGGAATCTCAATGAACCATCATCGGTTGTTTCAAAATACCTCACTTCTGCTGTTTTACCTATGTACTCTTCCTTATTAGATAAATATTCTTCTCTTTCGGTATGCGATAATCTTGCACCTGTCTTTACTACTTTTCCTTTATATTCTACCCAAATTGTTCCATGAGTTGGAATAGCATCATTTGGTGTTATATCTACAATTGGTACGGCAACATCAAAGAATTTCTTATATTTTAATAAATTATCACTTCTACCGTTTATCTTATATCCATTTTTACCCCATCGTAACATCACACCCTCATATCCTAATTGCATCATGTTTCCATAATAGTCTTCTAATTCCTGTTGATTGTTGAGTTCTACCATAGGTACTAACTCAATGTGTTGTTTTCCTTTGATTAACGATTTGAGTTCGTTATATCTCTCTAAAAAGGATTTATCTGAAATCATATCATATACGTGGTATTTTACATTCTCGGTTATTCCAGGTCTGTATTTCTTGATTATAGACATATTTTCTTGAAATGTCTTACCATGTGCATATAATTCTCCATCAATATATTCTGTGATATTATCCAAATCTTGTTGGATATGTGGTAATGTAGAAATTTCTTTATTTGCTCTTGATTTCAATGTACCATCGTTACCCAATCCTCTCATACCATCGAGTTTTGGTTGACCGTAACATGGCCATTGTACTTTCTTTTCCTTTTTGAAGTAATCATGAGCCAACATAGGTAGGATTACCTTAACAGTTTTGGCTTCTTCCATCGTTTTGAAGTATCCTTCTCTCAATTTCTTGAGTATCAATGCATCTGATTCTAATTCCGATTGAGTTATTTCGGTAGTTTCGTTAACTTTACCTTGATTCTTTGGTTTACATAATTTCTTATGTTCTACTAATTTACCATTTAAAAGGCCTGAGGATTGGATTAAATATCCATTTTCTGTTATTATTTCTAATAATCTAACTCTTCCCTTACTATCTAATTTATATATCTTCATTTGCTATTATATTACATATGTAATATACGAAAATTAATTGGATTAAACAAGTATTTTAGTGATTATTTTTATTATATTACGTACCTCTACCTACCTTACGAATACCTTTATTTGCTCCTTTGCCCTTATTATTCTTATTCTTATTCTTATTGAATTTAGTATCTTTACTTTGTGTCTTATTATCGTTTTTATTACCGAAAAATTTACTTCCCATGATTTTATCCTTTTTAAATTATTGTTTTTGTTTTATTCTTTCCAAATACAGTTAATGATATTCTTTCACCTTCTTTTATTTTAGGAACAGTATGATTTGTATAAATATCAAACCAATCTTCTTCTTTTTCTTTATTCTCTACAATAAGTTTAGTTTTACATTTAGATTCTTGTAGTTCACACACATATACAAACTTTCTATTTACTCTTTCATCAATGTGTTCATCAAAATAAGAACCAACACCCCATTTATGTATGTGATAACAATCGTATTCAAAATCATTAGTTTGCACAAATTGAATTAAATACTTTTCAAAATCAGAATCAAATGGGACTTCATGTCTATCAAAATTATAATATTCATATTTTCTACTATACTGTCTATATGGAAGATCTATTTGAGTAAACTCCTTATCTATAATATTTTCTAAAAACCACTTTTTGTATTCGTGCTTCATAGTATCATTTCTATTTTATTTCTTTTCTTTTAAGATATCAACCTTTTCTTGTAGTTTTTTCACTAATTCTTTATTACCATGTCCTATCTTATTATATTCAATTTCAATACAATTGGTTAAATTTTCAATAATATGAGATCTTCGTTGTTTCTTATTTAATTTCTTATTTGCTGTTGGGGCCAAATTACGGCTATCGTTTTGGTAAAAATCTTTCATAAATTTGTTTTTGTTTTTGTTTTATTATATATAGTATCTATTATTTCTTTAACAATAGAACATTCTTCATATCTTTCAAGGTCTACCAAATATTCAAGTAAATCATTTAACTGAGTTATTGGTATTAATCCTATTATAGTTCGTGAACGTATTGTACCCTTTTTGAAGCAAGCCAACATCCATTCCAATGATTTTATCCTCATGTCAAACATCGCTGCTTGTCTTGGTTTGAATTGTCCTCTATAATAATCTTCTGGTGTCATTTATCCGAATTTATTTTCTATTAAATATTTCATTAAAATGTTGAGTGAATGATGATTCTCCTTTTGAATGACCACATCTACAAGTATTGTTTGGATGTTCTTTTTGACATTTACAATTTTCTTTCATTCTTTCTTCTCTTATATTGAAAGAAATTACTTCTTTTTCTTTGCTCATTACTTCAATTTATTAGTTTTTCTGAAAACGAACATTGATCTCGTTTCTTTTAAATGATTTGCCCATATTATATGAGATTCTTTTGATGGATGTTTTCTTGGTAAGAAATTACCTCCTTCTTCTTTTAAATACTCATACATTGTATTTTTAGTAAAATCTTGTGGTAAATTTTTCCATAGATAATCTAAACAAAGTTGATATCCATTTCTACCAAAGTTATCCACTTTGTCTATTCCATAATCATCTACTGATAAATCATACTTATAGAATGTATTAAAGAAATTAAACCCTATTCCATTCAAATCTAACCAACTGCTTAATCCTAATATATGATTAAATGTTCTAATATATGATGGTATATCTTCTGTTTGGTTTAAGATAAATTCATCTTCAGTTGTTCGATTTTCATCTACCTTACCCCACGTATCATATCCTGTCCATAATCGTTCTTGTTGATATGAAGTTCCATTCCACCACTCAAATCGTGTTGGTGATGTCCATCCTATTGTAACAAATAGGTCTTTTGAGGTTACCCATCCACTTTCTTCACTCCAACAGTCACCTGTTTCTAACCAATGTGTTACATCTCTCATTGTTTGTCTATATATGTAATCATTTGATACACCTGCAGAAGCATTATTACAATCAATCATACCGAGATCTTTGGATAATATGTTAGAAAATCGTTGGGTTTCCTTGTTTTCCAATTCAGCTCCCCATACTACGGAATCTCCGTTTGAGTATAATATTGGTGTTTTATTTTGTTTCATATTAATTGTGGTGTCAATTTGTATTGTGTATCTACATGATTTATTGTTATATCATCAAACATAACTTTATATCCATGTTGATTTGGATGCCATATTTCCGAATCTTTGTATCCATTTTTAAGAACAAGTTTCTTAGATTTTCCTCCTTTTGCGTACTCAAATTTACATGGAAACGTATGTCCACACTCCCATATACTATATTTTGCATCTGGCCTGTAATTTTCTAATTCATAATCAACTAATTTCTGCCAATATGGTTTATCATTATATGTAATATACTTCGTTTTATCTACCTCATACAATTCATTAACGAATTTCTTATCAACATATGATTCAAATAAATCAAAAAATAATATATTAATACCATGAGCCTTACACCATTTTTCATAAAATAAATAGTTTGATTGTGCAATATTTTCATGAACAGTTTCATCAAAAACAGATATCAGATGATCTCTGATATATTCTTCTGAAATTTCTCTTTCAATTTTAGATAGTCCTGAAAGATGTTCTTTATTAATTCTACCATTTTCCTCACCAAAAATAGCTTGTTTCTCAAACGATAATTGAGAGAGTATTGGGTTATTATTATTAATAAGAGTTTCAAATCCAAAATTCATGGCTCTAGAATTATCTCTATATTTGGAAGTGAATCCGAATAATATCAAATCAGTATCAATAAATGAAGTAAACCGTTTATTAAATAGTTCAAAGGAACTGTAATTATCTTTACCTTGTGAGCCGTAATTTATTATTTGGGAATCATCTAATCCATATTTTTCTTTAAAAAATAGATTCCATGAGTTTTTCTTTCTCCATCCACTAATTGTCTTTTCATCCTTACCAAATCCTTTATCATCTCCAAATGGTATATTTGGTTCAATTAGTACAAAATCTTCTGTTATTTCAGAATATGTACCCTGTCCTTCAATCCAAGAATCACCAAGTAAAAAAATTCTATTTATTTTCTTTTTAGACATAATCTTGATATATTTTTTGTTTTCTTAAATCTCCATATTCTGCTGATGAACCACATGGTTCGTTAAATTCTTGTATTTTATCTGAATTAAATATTCTTAACCCTTTTTCGGCAGATTCTGGACTCATATACATATGCCAACCTACACATTCAAACTCATCTTCTTTATAGAATCTATCCTTGTGTCTACCATCATAAATCATGGGTCTTGCCCATTCGTTGAATTTAGAATCATTAGTTAGAATCATTCCACCCATTCCTATATTTAGGATTTTCTTGAAGTGGAACGATAATATCATATATCCATCTTCATATCCTCTACTCATATCTCTTGATAAAGCAGTTGCAGCATCTATAATCTTAGTATCACCCAATGGATATAATCCTTTCCATTTTATATCTTCAAATTTAGGTCTATTACCACTCAAAATAATTTGATTTGGAACTGATACATAGGTATTTGCTGGTATTTCGATATCTGTATCTGTAATGTTTAAGTAATGTAAACACAATCTTATTGCATTGGAATTTGAATCACACGCAATTGCATGATTATATCCACAATAATCTGATAATTCATCTTCAAAATGTGTAACCCAATCCCATGGATCATTTATTTTATAATCTTTCATTTGTTCTGTTCTTGGTAAATCATTTATTAAATTTAATAATCTGTTGGGTTTTTGCTGATACGTCCTGTGTTGGATAGTTTTTGATTCGGATTACCCCAATTTTTATAAAGGGATCCTCTAAACACATATCTCTTATAACGAATATTGTTTTTGGTTAATACTTTATATATTGCATAATGTGAATCAGTATAATCTTCATTGAAGTTATTGATAAATTTTTTTACAATATCAATTTTTCCATAAAAATAATAATCATTACACCAATGAGCCATTGGATATTCTTCATTGTTTGCATATAAATCATCGTGAGTATGAAGATAAATTGTATCCTTTTCTATATCTTGATTTAATATTTCGTTCCATGAAGATACTAAATCAGTTCTATGAAATATTATATTATCATATTCATTTAGATTTTTTAAATTATTTATAATAGTTTTCCAATGATGAATTATTCTCTGAGTATTGATATTATGTGTGTTTCTGATATGTGCTGATGTATAATCGTTATTCATCTTCCAATTATAAGTGAAATCATCGTTGTTTATAATATGTACTTGTTTTACATTTGGTAAAATTTTTTTTATATAATCTTCGTTCACTTCAAATGTAGTATCTCCTCGTGATGATATACTCCATGTTGATACTATAATATCAACTTTATCTAAATCTTCTAATAAAGGAATTACAAATTCAAAATCTCTAAGTTCTCCGAAAAATGCTAATAAATATTTTTTCATTTTAATATTTTTATAAACTCTTCTTTAATAAACTTCTCCATCATAGGTTCAGAGGGATGTCCCCCCCACCCATTTTCTTGAACTTTTAAATATTCCTCATATGTTATGTTTGAACTTTCTTGAAATACATCCACTCCATTTATTCTATTATCAATTGTCCATTCTAATAAACCATTATATTTTTTATAATCTTTCATTGTTTCCAAAAATTACTCCAATTTTCATTTGTTTCAAATGGTGGGAGTTGGTTATTATATGAATTTATTAAACTAATATTATTCTTATTTAAATCTTCTATCTTTTTCCTTGAATTATTTCTTATTAGAAAAACATTTATTTTATCACTCCAATTTATAGTTGATATTGTATTCTTTAATATAACATTTCCAAGATGAAAATGAGTCTTATAATTCTTATCATTTTCAATATAATTAATAAATAATTTCATTATATTCATATTACCAAATATAAAATGGTCATCTACCCAATGATGGTCTATAACTCCTTTTTTCACTTCAATACCACCCGAAGTTGAACCAAAAACTTCTACATTGAATGAATCATTTACATACAAAGTATCATCTTTCAATTTAAAATCTAAAACTTTATTCCAATCTGAAATTGTATCGGTTCTATGTAGTATAACTTTTTGATATTTGGTTTCATCTATATAATTAATTACTTTTTTCCAATGATAATACATCCTTGCAGTATTTTCTAAGGTCGAATCTAATTCATTAGAATCTGTTGTTAAAACAATTGCATGAGGAATATGTTTATAGATTAAATCAATTTTTTGTTTAGATACATCATCTGACCAAGTTGAAACTATAACATCTACTTTATCTAAATCTTGTAATTGTGGTAATATTACATCAAATGTTCTATATTGTCCAAAAAATATTAATAAATCTTTCTTCATTTTAATATTTTTATAAACTCTTCTTTAATAAATTTCTCCATCATAGGTTCAGAGGGATGTCCCCATCCATTTTCTTGAACTTTTAAATATTCCTCATATGTTATATTTGGAGTTTCTTGGAATACATCTACACCATCAATTCTGTTATCAATAGTCCATTCTAATAATCCATTGTAATTCTTATAATGCCAATGATTTGGTGAATCAATAGGAACTTCATCAAGATATGGTTTCAGTATTTCATACTTACTCATCCATATAGATTTACTTGGTATATCTGAATCATTACCAGGTGCACCAAAACAGCCTTCATATGCCTCATCTGAGTATGGATTTCTCATACTCATCCAATATGTATTTATTTTATTATCTTTACAAAATCTTTCTAAGTGTGACCAAGATTCTAACCAATGTAGTGTTTGATTTAAAATATTATTCCAATTGATATCAAGTTCCCAATATTTTATTGCATTTTCTATACCTAAGAATTTGATTGCAGAATCTTCACCATCTGGTGGTGAGTATCCTCCTGTAAGAAAGAAACATCCGTTTTCCTTTTCCCAATTTTCAGTATAAACTAATGTATGTCCATATTTTTCTCTATCTTCTTCTGTGAATTTCTTTTTAATCCAAATTGATTCTCTATTTGGGTCAGACCATTGTCCTATGAGTATTATATCTTGTGGTGATATTCCTTCTTTTATCAATCTTTTTGAATGATATAGTAAAATCCTACAAATACTAACATTATCATTAGTTGCACCACCATAATTTAAAACTTTATAATCTTTACCTATTTCTTGTTGTAGATAATATGGCCAGGATTTTCGGCTGTTATGTAATTCACTAATATTATTAGGATTTAATCTAAAATTATTTGTGAATGAACATCCTGATGTTATTATGTATTTCATTTAGTTTGGGTTATAACCATAATCTTCTCCACCCTTACCTACAAAATGACCTTTCCAGTTTTCTTCTTCGTGTAGTTTGTGATGTTCGTATTCATTTGTTTTATACGTACTTCGGTGTGGTGGATTTTCCTTATCATATTCTGATGTTGAAATATAATAAAAGAATCTAATTGCACATCTTGGTATATCATTTGGTGAGTTTACTTCACTCACTCTATGATATGGCCCTTTAGTTACATTTTCATTAATAATCAATCTATTAAACTTAGGTGATACTGATTCTATTAATTTAGAATCTTTATTTATATCAACATTATCATCCCAATATTGTATATGACCTCCATATTCATCTTTCCAATCTGGTGTGATGTATAAAAGTGATGTTAGTTTTCTATGTAATCTAATTCTATCATTCCAATTGAAATCATAATGACAACCCAAATCTTTACTATTTCTAATGATTGAGTATCCTGCTCCAACTAAATGTGGGTCTGGTAATAATCCTGTGATTCCACTCATTTGTTCCAACTCATATAAGAACTCACCACTATGCATTATATCATAAGTTACCCTATGTGCAGTTGGTAGTGAAATTAAATCATTGAACTCTTCCATACGAGAACCAGCACGAGTAAATACAGTCCATCCTCCTTTTGGTGCATTCTTACACTCTTGATATAGTTCATGAACTGTTTCATCATCAAGAAAATTATCAATCTTTACTCTTCCGAAACCCCATTTTTCTTTCGTTCTGTTCCACTCTGATTTTTTATTTATCATTTTCGTATTGAATTATGTTTAGATTTTGACCATCTATCTGAGTAATTAAATGATAATTCTCCAAAATACTCTTTCACTTTAGGGTAAATATATTCTTCAAAGAAATTTATATATACAGAATCATGAGGATGATTACCAAATTCCATCATATTCTCATCTTCTGGTATATCCCATTCATTTGCACAACTTAGATATGCAATATTACCAAATTTTTCCATTGCAAACTCATCAATTCCACCAAATCTATTATGAAATACAAACTTGGTTAAATCAACACAATTCCAAATATTTTCTAAATAATCTGATTTGTTTTTTAAATCTGTAAATGTATCATTCATTAAGAATGAAATGTGTTGTATGTTTTTTGCGGTTAAAAAACTTTGAGTATCTACTATATTCTCTAGGTAGTGTTCATACCTATCAATTGGTTTGTGTGATATATGGCAATTCTTTTTGTATTCACTCAAATACCACTCAATATCTTTATCATTGAAATATGTTAAATCATCTACATCAGGATTTGTATAAACCCTATCACCAAAAATAACATTTAATGATTTATATTTTTGAATAAACTTACTACTCTGTTCTTTAAGATTGAATTTATTATCTAAAATAAATGTTCCTTCCAAATCACTATGATTTAATATATCTTTACATAAATCATTTGGTATTTCTGTAAATAGTCTATTTGGTTGAGACCATTCAATTATTACCAATATCTTTTCTGGTAAAATACCCTCTGATAATAATTTGGAAACTGTATAAATAACACTTCTTTTTTGATATTCTGCTCCATGAGAATCACAATGCAAATCTATTACTTCAAAATTAGAATCATTAACAAATGTAAATTCTTTCATTGAACGAAACATCACTCCATAACTACAACCTGTATTTATTATGTAAGTTTTATCTTTACTCATCCCAACTTATTTTCCAATCATTAAATTCAGATGCGATACAATCTATTTTGTAATCTTTTCTTCCACCATCTAATTCTTGTATTTTATTTTTTGCGGTATTTCTGATTCCATTCAAACCATGAGTTAACATCAATTGGTTTCCTGTATCATCTCCACTCCTTGCATTATCTTCATTATACCAAATATGTGTATTGATTTGAGATAATACTATTAATGCTCTGATAAACTCACCATCAATAGGCGGTTTCTTTTTGAGTATTTCATTAATATCATGTACAATGTGTGATATTTCTTCAGCATATTCCTCTTTATGTTGTGGAATCTTTACTTCTTTTAACTGAACAATAGATAATCTATCTATTAACTCTCCTAATGTTGGTAAGTATTTTCTCATATTGTTGTAACTCCTCTTTTTTGTACTACTATTGTTGCGTTATCATTTGCCAATTGAATTGATGCATCTACATTATTATCTTCTAAGTATTTATAAACAAATGATGCCATCCAAGTATCACCTGCTCCACTTAAATCCCTTACTTCTATTGAATTATCAACTGGATATCTTTTATCATTATACATACATCCTCTTTCAGACATAGTAACTATTAATTTATCTTTCCATTCTTCATAAATTGCTCCTTTTTCAATACAATTATCCCACTCTACTTCATTCATTTTAACAAATGTGTAATCTTTGAAGTAATCTCCACTACCAATTGTTTTTTTAGTATCAATAAAAGATAGTTTAGATTTCTCACCAATTTTACCAATATCTTTATAACTTAAATATCCTTTATCATAATCAGCAACAATAACTGCATCATATGAATCAAAATCTACCTTACGATAATTAAATGAATTATAAACCTTATCATTACCATCTACTCTGAGTAACATTTGGTTTGATTTGGTTTCTACATATCTCGTCTTTATGATTTGTTCGTTGTTGGTGATTAGTTCAGTTTTTCTAACTCCTAATGACCTTAAGTTTTCAACAACATTTCCTGCCATACCTTGATTGGTTATGGTCTTTGATGGATTAAATACAGGTATAGGTGCTTCAGGACATAACCTTACACAATTACCATACACAAAAACATCTGTACAACTATCTCCTATAACTAATATTTTCAAAACGTATTATCTTTATCTAATTTCTCTTCTAATTTTTTAATTTCGGCACACATTTCATATTCTTCTTCTTCAATTGCCCATTCCATACATTTTTCAAGAGAATCCCATATTCCATCCATTTCCACAAAAAAATCAAAGGCTTTTTTCTTTTTCCTAACATTGGCCTCTACTCGTGCAAATTGAAGTTTATCAAGATTATCATTAATAATTATTTTACAACATTTAAACATCTCAGGCATGAGAATCGATTTACCAACTCCCTGTGTCCATATTTGAATGTCATCATTTCCTATATAAACGTGAAGTACGGGTTCTTGTTCCATACTATAATTTAATTCCTATTCTAACTGAATCAAGTCCTTCGTGTTTTTCTTTTTCTTGAACAATACTTGTTATAGTCCATATGGTTTGTAGAAATTTAATATTGCCACCAACAGTTAAACAAGGGCCGCCCTCAAAGTCAAACATTGATAATACTCCTTCTTCGGATTCAGATATCCTTGAAATTATAGACTCTCCCATTACTCTAAGAGTATTTGAGCCAATTTTCTCAATAACTCGTTCTGCTCCGTATTTGTTTTTAATAATTTCCATTTAAATTTGGATAGGCTATCACAAATTGTGATAACCTCTATATTAATATATATTAGTTAAATTAAAATAGGGAAAAATATCCCTAATTTGAAACTATTATTTCACCAGTATTCCAACTTGGAATATACCACCTGAAATTATGTTGTTTCAACACATCATCTATTATTTTAGTTTGTAATTTCACAGAATTTCCTGTGATTACTTTACATTGAAATAATGGATTTTGAGATTCCATTAATATAAAGTTTTCTGAAGCAAATATTGCCTCATCATGTGTAAATCCATGTAAATCTATTTCATTCATTTGTTATTTCTGTAAGTAATTGTTTAAATTATTCTTGAATGTATTAAATCCAATTGATGCGTTCTCTTTCCATGAATCAACGTTGCCATCATCACTAACCCACTTATATGAGTAGAATGGTATATTACGTTGTTTACATACATAAGCTAGTGCATATCCCTCCATATCAACTATATCACATTCTTTAATCATATCTAAGTACTTTTTTGCGTAATCTTTACGAGTTTTATCATATATTTGATCTGTTGTAAATAATTTTATTCTACTATCTGATAGTTTTATTTCACATACATTGTTTTCGGGTGTACATCCATATTGTGCATATGGTCTTACATCAATGTTATTGTAAACTGTACCAACTTCTATTACCTTACCAACTTTGTGATTCTTTAGATTTCCACAAGAACCAAAGTTTATAACAACATCTGGTTCTTCATTCCAAAGAATTTCGGTTAGGTTTGACGCTGCATTGATTTTTCCAATCCCCACTTGAAAGATTGGAATACCATTTAGTTCTTTCAACCCACCATGTTCTACTGGTGTTGCTGATACTAAAATTACTTTACTCACTTTTAATAATGTATTAAACTCTGTACATCTGTATCTAAATTAATTCCAATATCAAGTAAACAAATCTTACCAATTATATTGTATCCACTAATTTCACATAATTCAGATGATGCGGTTATTGTACCTCCAGTTGCATAAACATCATCTACAATTATAACATCTCCATAACCCTTTTTCATTTCTATGGTATCTGTTTCATATTCTAAATTGTAATTAACTGATTTTAATTCTTGATTTGGGAGCTTACCATGTTTTCTGATTAATTTTAATCCTCCTCCATATTTAATGGATAGTGCTGATGCAAATATAAATCCTCTTGATTCTATACCAACCCAATATTTAGGTTTTGTATCCAACAATCTATACATCTCTTCTATTGCCTGGTCAAATACAACAGGTGTTTCAAGTAATGGCTGAATATCTCTGTAAAGAATTCCTTTCTTTGGAAAATCTTTTATACTTTCTATGTAATCTTTATAATTCATTTCTTCCAAGAGATAAATATTCTTCAATCTTTTCTGAAAATAACATATCATAAACTTCTTTACCTACCTCACTTGGTGGTATAGTTATTTGATTACTTGCGTATCTTGTTGCTCTCATGATATCTGTTTCTGAATATATTGGTTTTGTGTTGTCTATTTCAGCATTTACATACTCAATAAATTCTTCTGATTTTAACCATTCACTATATTCATAACCATCATCTGCCATTTGATTTGTTAAATGAGCTATGGCCATTTCATCATTTATTAATTGTTCTTTAACTCTTCCCATTATTTAAATTTTTTAATTGTGTTTCTGAAAGTATTCCTCGTTTTTCTGTTATATCATTAGTTGGTATGGAGTATTTCTTTACCAATTCATGTAACCACTCTTCTTTATTATTTGCCATATAAATCTTTATTTACTATTTCAATTGCTTTATCTACATTTTCCAATGATGCTTCAATCTCCGAACCATCTGAATAGTTCAAATCCCAAGAACCATCTTGTAACATCTCAAAATCTTCTCTGAGTGTTTCTAATATTTTAAGTAATTCTTTATTCATCTTTTTTAGGTTTAGGTTCATCACATCTACCACAAGTTGTTCTACTTTTAGCATTCCATGCTCCACAAGTACAGGTCCATATATTACCTGATGGGCTATTATCCATACTATCTTATAATACTAAAGGATTGAACTTCATCACACTTAACACAAACATCTGTATCAATTCTGCCTCGTACACAAGAATCATGTTCCCATAGGTTTACCAATTTTGGTGAACTACATTCACATTTTCTATCTGTGGATTTTTTGTTTCTGAATTGTTTTAGATGTGAATGATTTATCCACTCTTCTTTTAGGAAAGCTATATTTGGTTTCCACCATTGAGGTAATCCTTGTTTTGCATTCATTATTTCTCTTTCACTCATAATTTTAATATCCTATAAATTCGTATTTAATTTTTGATACAATACCTTTTTCAACTCCATATGGATATTCTTCGTTTAACCAAAAATTCTGAAGGTCTGGAATGTTTTTCATTAGGTCATCGAAAATATCGTGGTAATTATATCCATGTCCATATTGAATAGGATTGATAATCTCACCTATATTTCTCATGGTATCTTCATTATCAGATGCGTATGCTTCTAATAGTTTTTTACTAAGTTCATCTTTCATCAACTCTGAAACTCCTTCATTATGGTCGTACATCTCTTTGTTCCAAGGTTTTGTGATTTGTATATTCTTACTAAGAACTTCAGAATATATTTCTTTTATTATTTTTTTGTTTCTCATAATTTATATTTTATATTCACTAATATACAAAATCTTTTTTAATTAAACAAGCTTTTATCCAAATTATTTT
>ERZ1046148.808-NODE-808-length-17541-cov-8.773933_pt1 | contig 17541 bp, 29 predicted proteins | sample MGYA00383090_ERZ1046148 | MGnify/ENA primary metagenome ERZ1046148 (study PRJEB29581, sample SAMEA5548360) | metagenome | biome: marine; feature: coastal; material: water | depth 25 m | study: Short-term variability in the microbial, nano- and picoplankton... | reverse complement strand
CAACGTAATTCTTACCAAAGATTGTAGTGAGCATTTCTTTGGCTGTGTATGAACGCTTCTCAATGTTGATACATAGTATATTAGGTGTCACTGTTAGTGCTTGTTTGTATGCATCTTTACATAGTTTGGTTATTACATTCTTACCAAAGTGTGTACCATTCTTTGAGAATTGTGGATAACCATCTGTTATTATAATTAACATCTTGTTTTTTCCACGCATCTCTTTAAGTTTTCTAGCACTATATCTTATGCCCTCATGTGTTGGTGTTTCATAGTATCCATTGTTGCTGTCAACGTGTGTTGATATCTGATTACATTCATGTAATGAATTGATATCTGTTATAGCAACATCGCCACTATTACTAGATGACCATACATTTGCTTTCACTGTTATTTCTGAGTGTTGTTGTGCTACCTTAAACAAACTAGCAACTAGGTCACGAGCTTTGTTCATGTTTGAACCATCATAACCAGAACCCATAGAACCAGAGCCATCAACGGTTATCATGAGTGGTATACCATTGTCTGTTTTGATACTCTCGAATGCATTACCAAATCCTTTTTGCTTTACATTAATGTAAGAGTCTACATCAACTTCATCACCTGAATCATCTATGCTCTTAACGTTTCTTTCCTTTATCTTACGAAGGATAGTAACTAAACCATTAACAATAGTATTGTTAGGTTCTGGTTTGTTACTGTATGTGACACGTTTCTCTTTGTGTATGTGTGAAGGCTCTTTAGGAACTTGCATACCACTTATGGCATTCTTTATCTCAGTGACTTGAGTGCTACCTTCCTCTTTAGATTGAGATAACTCATGTTCTATAGATAAGTTACTCTCTTCACCATCTAACGCTTGCGAGTATTCTAAATCGGATGCGTTATCTGTGTTCTCATCTTCGTTTTTCATATATTTACCATCGGATTCAAGGATTTCATTCTTCGTGTGCTTCATGTATGACATGCCATTAGCTAATGCCCTTTCATTATTCTCTGCTCTATATGATTTGCTATTTTGTGCATCTATCATGTCACCGATTTGTTCTACCTCACGTTCTAACTCTTCATACCTTTTCATAGCCTCTTTGTATTCATCAGTGCGTACATCAGTTATCTTTCCTGCCTCATCCTTTTCGAATACATTGTCGTTTGCAACTATATTGTTTACATCTTTTTGTGCCTCATCTAAGTTTGTTTGTGCTTTAACCTTATCATCAAGTAGAGATTCCTTAACACTTGAGTCTATATCTTCAGGTAACATTTGTGTGGAATCGCTCTTATCTCTACTATCTTTCTTTTCTTTAATCTTATTAAAGAAGTAGGTATCAAGTACAGGTTTGATTAGTCTCTTCCATAATATGACTGAACCACGTTCATCACAACCATCGACACTATCTATGCTCTTCTTCAATGCAATGCTATCACATACTTCAGGATGTAAGAAACGATACATTAACATTTGACATGTTGGGTCTGTCTTAGTTTTATCATTTACATCGACTATCAATCTGTCACCAAGCTTCTTACGCATTTGCATAAACATTGGCTTAGTTCCAAGCCATACCTTCATGGTTAATGATTCTATGCGTTGGTCTTCCACTATATTGAATGCTATTTTGTATAGTTGATACAATGACTCAGACCAACTATATACCATGTCTTGGTCACATGATTGAAAGCTTACTGAAGAAGAAGAAGAATTATATTCTCTACCAGTCATCTCTTTAAACCTATCAACACATTCATTCCTTGATAGCTCTTTCATAGTAGCGAGCATACCTGTCAAGAACGTCTTATGTAATACATGACTTAACTCATGATACAAAGCAGTTTTCATAGGTATGTCTTTTACTTGTGGTTTTGCTAGGTTGATGTTATAGTTTGTACTGTGCTTACCTTGAGATACATAGTTTGAACTATTGTTTTTGTATGTCAAATCTATCTTCGTATTACATATCTCTTCGATAACATCTGTACGCTTACGATAGTATTCCATAACAGATAAGATGTCACTACTCTTTTGCCTAAGTATAGGGCTCTTCTTGAAAGGCATATCTTTAGTCCGAGTACCACCACTCTGCTTGTGCTTCTGCGTGTGCTTCATTACAACCATCACATCTACACTCTTCATCACACTCATACTTACCATCACATTCAAAGCAATCAATCTCTTCAACACTATCATATACATTAAACTTTGTCTTATGACCTACTAAGTATTGTAAGAATTTAATCTCCTTATCGTTTGGTTTAGTATGTGCTCTTATGTCATCTGCTATCTTAGTTATAACATCAGACATTTCACGAGCAGTACCTTGTGTGTATTGTGGATTCTTTAGACCAGCTTCTCTCATCTTATGGAGTGCTTCACTACTTATGTTTAAGAGGTAATCATTCATATCGAACTCATGCTCCTTAAGTAATTCAACCCATCTTTCGTGGTTCATATATACTATACTCTATATATAGAGAATATACTGTCTGTCGGCTGGTTCATATGGTGTACAAGCCCATGTGTTGTAATGCATCAAGCTTCATATCTATGTACATTATTGTTCGCAACCACATACACAACAATAATCATCTGTCGTATGTAATAATATTTTCTTACATGCAACACAATTACTATTCTTCATATCGTTTTCTTCACCACAATCTACACAGAATATCCAGTCATTTTCTACAGTGATTGTCATATCTATGAGAACTTCATGTCCAATTTAATATTGAACGTATCATTGATACTCTGTTTAACTAACTCACGTTCTGCGAGGTCTTGATAGTTAAAGAGTATACATTTCTCAAGCGAGCCAAGTAATGCACTATCCTCTGCTTCTCTAGGTTCATACACATTCATTCTATTGAAGTATTCTTCGCAGAACATAATTAAATCACGAGGACTAATCACATATTCCAAGTCATTCTTCTGTTTCATACTATGTATGTCTGAGCATAGTTGTAGCAGTGGTTCATAAACTTCAGGCTTAATACCATAAGAACTAAAGTCAATGATTTGTTTGATACTAACATCACTTGGGTATCCTACATAGTAACCAGTGAATCTAGATAGTAATGCTTCTTGCAATGTATTAACACCAGCATAATGACTAGGGTTTCCACTTGCAACTACTACTAACTTTGCTTCAGGTTCTAACTTCCATACCTTACCATCTTGTGTCTGTATCATACGTCTACCATCTAACAACGATGCAAGTATGATACTAACTTCAGTTGGTATGTTTGGAAGCTCATCTATGTAGAAGACAGCAATCTTATTATCTCTAGCACAATGATTTGCTAAGCATACTGCATTAACAACTGCACCTTTGACTGCTTCACCACTCATACCACGTAGTCTATTGAATCCTATCATGTGACGGTCACTTGTGTTGTAGTTACCTTGTAAGGTTAACAGTCCACCGAGTTTATCATCTTCATACATATCAACAGCCACATCATGTATCAGTGCTGTCTTACCTACACCCTTATCACCAATCAAACACAATGGTTTATCCGAGTGTAAGATATGATTATAGACTTCAAGTTTGAGTCCAGTTGTATCTTTATACTCTTTGGTAATACGATATGGTTTGTATGCATTGGCGTAGTCAACGTCAGCATAGATAGTATCATCTACTATTGGGTTGGCTACCTCTGTCTGTAATGATACAGCTTCAGGTTCTGCACCAACCATATTGACTACTGGTATTGACTCAGCTATTGATTCAATAGAGTTAGTCATAGTAGTATTCCTATCTGCTTCAGCCTTTAGCATTCTACTTGTCTTCTTCATTGTATGTTCACCCAATACTCATACATAGTTTCAATATGTTCTCGTAATGTATACAAATCAACCTGTGATTGAGGGTCTTCTAGTAGCCCACGCTCTATGTCTTTTCGTATCCTCTCTAACATATCAATATGTTCTGCGATAAGTTTCTTCTCTGTATTATTAAGAGTCATGGTATTGTTACCAATCTCTCAGTGTTTTGTCCACAAGTACATAACTTATGGTCATCACATTCTAGACACATGCCACCCTTATCATTCATATGGATTTCTCTTTCATCAAAGTACCCAGTACCTGATGCATCCAAGTCTTTCTTAGATGTACCACATTTAATACATGACCTTTCATAAGATAACTGATGGTCTTCAAGACCATAGCATTTTATAGGCTTAGGCTTATAGTTTCCTAACAGATTCACGATGTCTAAGCAGAGAGCTGCAAATTCTTTCTGTCTTAGAGTTAACTCAGTCATAGTTACTGCACCGTCATTTTAAGTGACACATCTACGTCTTGATGACAACGTTTACATTCTACTGTACCATAGATTTCATCTGAACACGTACTAAAGTCACGTATTGCATCTTGTACTTCATCTACATCTACATCATGCTCTTCATTCATACAACATTCACATGTACCACCTGACTCTATGATATCTAGAGCACCACTAAATGTTACTGATTGTTCAACTTCAAATTCACATTCTTTACACGTAAAAGTAACTGGTTTAGTTGCAAAGGTAGTAGTGATATTATCTATTGAAGTTCTAGCACTATCATTGTTTACCATTAACTGTGCGTTAATGTTTCTTACATCAATAGTGATAGGCTCTTTACGTTCTATCTCTGCTTGTGGTCTAACGAATGAGTATACATACTGACTCATTAGACTAACCTTGCAGGTCTTATTTACTTCGTCAAATGTTTCGGTCATTTTATTTAACCTAGTATATTATATTTCTAACCTATCACAACATCACCTTGTCTCCTATGATAGGGTTGGATACATTATATGCATTCATCTCCTTTCTGCCTATCTTATGGATAGTTGCAGGGAAATAAAAAGAGGAAAGGGTCATAGGTATTGCTCCCATGATTTAGGTAGACCACATGCACATTTATCAGATGGACATGTATATTCTACACCCTTATTTGCAAGTATTATTGCAGTAGTTAGTACGCCACTACATTTACTTGCATCCTTATTGTACACGCTTTTCATAGTCTTAGCTGTTTCCATACTATTAACTGCTGATTGTTTCTTAGTAGACACAAACTTATGAACCTGTATATTACCAAGCTCACTAGTTCTCATTCTATCTTTAATCAACTTAACGATAGGATGTGTAGTTGATACATGTTTGTACTGTCTCTTATGAGGACATACACTGATGTATTTACCACTCTTACTCTTGAACCTATAACCACATGACATCTTAACACGATATAATATGTCGTTGGTTTCCAACTCATTTATATCATCTAAGGTGAGTGGCTTAAGGTATGGTAACTTCATAATTCTATCGCTCAAGTCTTTGAATATAGTATTAGTATTCCTATACTCATTGGCTGTAGTGATAGCATTATTAATATGCACCAGCTTTGCCAAGTCACATACCAATATACTATGTACATTAGTTGTGCTCATCAATAGTTGTTGTACTTTATCCACTAAGCGTTTGCAATACATAAGATACTTACGGTCAGATGATACATACTTATCTTCATGAACATCATTCATACCTAAGAGTTTGCGTGCTCTATTATATGAGTTGCGTTCCTTATCAGTAGTATCATTGTACCTTACCTTATGCACCTCATCCATATAGTCTGAACTCTTACGTCTAAGAGATGCCTTATACTTACCGTTAGACATATGAAACATCTCCCATACTAATAGAGCATACTATAGAGTGCGTGTGGACTTTGCCGAAAAGGCGTGAAAAGTTTTCTACTCTCATTACCCTTTATAGCGTGCCTGAGAAGATAAGTGTTTACCAACAAATAATGGGGTGAAAAGGGTGTTAGTCATGACTGTAGTCACTGCTATAGTATAGTATGCAGCACCTTGTACCTAGATATTAACATAAACAATAACACTAGTAGTACCAATAGAACCTATAATTATATATAGGCTACGCCTATCGAACCCCTTAGATATACCATATCCAGCAGCGCCATACGCTATATATACCTTTCCCATGACTCGTGCCAATACAAGTACATAAGTAAGTATAACAGCACCAGCAGTAGTGTGCGTAGCACCCTCATATGTATATATGTATGACATCCCTCATATGATATGTATATATGTATATAGATATATATAGCCCATATTATATATATGATATGTATGTATGTATGTATTTATATATGGTGTACATATGTATATAATTAAATAAATATTGGTGTACATATTTATCTAAAGAGTACGTCAGCGCCCTACCTCCAGCGCTTCGCGCTACCCTCTATATGATATGTATCATAATATTCAGCTCTTATGTATGTAACATAGAATTGAAATTCTATGATACTATAGTATATATGGCAATATATGCCATAATTTCCATGGTTCGTAAAAACGCCAAATTATCCGAGAGCGCCCCAGTATCACGCGCAGACTTGGAAGCATTCAAGGGCGACATCATGAATCTACTCAGTAACATGAGTAAAGCAGGCGCTGAACCTGTATCAAGTACCACAGTGGTAAATGGTGCAGACGAGGATGCAAGGGCTATGAAATATGCAGAGGCAAACAACCTTGTTGCGTATGAAATAGTAGGCTACTCTTTCAGGAGTTCTGACGGTAAAACGCCAGACATGAAGAGTCTAAAAGCCGAAATGCAGAGCATTTACGAATGCAAAGCAATCCAAGAGGCATCAGGCGTAAACACAGGCAGTTCAATCGTTATGTCTGTCTTTCCTGTCGAAATAAAGAAGGTAGAATAACCACGCTAAGCGTGTTTATCTCTTCTACTCTTTCTTTTTTTTTATTATTTCCACAATGTAGCAGGCACGAAATCGGCGTATCTAGTGGATATGGAGAAAAGACTAAAAATTGAACCTTACCAAAATACAAGTCTAGATACAAGTCTGAAACTTAATATACTACAAGTCTGAAACAAACTATATGTTTACTTGGTTAAAGTCTCTATTACTATTCTGAGCCGTATATAATCTTTAATATACTCTCTAGTACCTTAAGGACAGAGAGCCGAGTTTCCAGATTCCTGTTTATGTCATCAACCTCATATGAGGTATAAGTAGTACGGTTCTTATCAGTAACATATATATTATGTGTACCTTCAGAGGTGGGGTTTAGTTTCTGCTCAAAATTTCCTTCTGAATCGGTCTTTACTATGATGGTAGAGGAATCCATATGAGGATTAATAACAGTAACACCAATAGGAGTATCAGGAGTAGCAGTACCACTAACAACGTTATCATTAACGTTTATAATAGGATCAGCGGAGGTTGTTGTTACATTGCTATCTATACGATCTACAATACGTATAACACCTGTATTACCACTGGAATCAGACCAAGGATAATACCCTACACCATAAGGCATATTAGCAGTCCATGTTCCATTCACAGCAATCTGCGAGGAGAATAAACCATCATTCTGCCTAACAGTAACAGTAGAATTACTCAAATTAACCACACTAATAGCATCACCTTGCGTAACCACAACTTCCGAAGGAAGCGGATAAAAGTAGCCCGCAGGGCTTTCCGCGTTAGCGGAAGCGATTAAACCGAATATAAATACTGACCCTATTAGTAACGAAAAGATCCATATGAGTTTATCATCAGATCTAATCATTAGATTCACCCCTCTCGTAGTCTGCTACCATATCTTGTACGGTTTTTAACCTAGTTGGATTTGATTTAACCACTGAAGATTCTTCCAAAAGTCGTTTCCACTCTTCATAGTGTTGTTTCCATGTTGTGTCATCATTGTATGTTACCATGGTTATCTGTACCCCAGTTCCTTATATAAATCTTCCACTGTAAAGCCTGCACGTTCCATTGTACTGACCAAAGTAGTTTTACCTAACTCTTTTCTCAATGGAACTTGTAGTTGAAGATCAGAATTAGCCTTTCTCATAATATAATGTGAACCTCTTACATCCCATACTGACCATTCTCTCTTCATCAAAAACTTGATGACCTTCTTTGTACTGATCTTATGCTCTCTTGACATGTTTAGCCCTCCAAGCAGCACGTTGTCTAGTATGTCTAGGTCTTGTTCTTACCAATCCATGACAACATATACATTTGTTTTTTGGTTGTTTTGGCAACCACCAATTACATCGTTTACAATATGAACTAGTAGCAAAAGGATCAGATGGTCGTTTAGTGTCCTTTTTAGAATCACACCATCCCTTACATACTATCATTTTAAAGTCCTCTTTTTCTTTTTCTTATTCTTGAACATTTGAGCCATTTCAAAATCTCTCAAAGTCTCCATCTTAACCATTAACATGACCCTCATTACGTGCATCTGCTATGTCACCTTCAGATAAAGAACTTAGTTTATTTTGCTCTATAACATCGCTAGGACTTGGTAAATTATCAATGCAATCTGAAAATGCATCACTCACAAACGTACCTTGAACGCGAAACAAACACCGAACCAAATTTTTTTTCGAGTGCTCGCCTAAAGGCTCGCTGCATGCGATGCATACTACTTTAGCAAGTTGGTTATAGCCTACCATCGAAATCTATCTCCTGCTTTATCCGTTTCTAGCATATTTTCTATAAGTTCTATCATCAATCCTTGTAACGCTTTCCTCATATCATCAGGTAACCAGTCCTCATGTAATAAATCTAATATATCTCGTATAGGACTTGTCATTACTTTATCGCCTCTGCTGATGTATTATTCAAGTCACCAATCTCCTGTTTACGTTCCCAAAATTGACCCTTGTACTCTGACCATGCTCTCCATACTAGCATTGCAATACCTAATGGTATGCCTATACCTGTGCCTATAAAAAAGAATGCTAACATTACGTGCCAATCAAAATACCATTTCTGTTTTTGTTTTACTGTTCGAAGTATTCCATCTCTGTCGTTATCCATGAGATATGTCCTCCAGTATAGGGTCATCAAACTCTAATATGTCATTTCCATATGATTTATTTTCTATAAGTCTTGTCACATGTATTTTTAATGAGTATATTCTGTTTGCTACTCTCATATGATCCATTGCAATTTCTTGCAGTTCTTCAAGGATATATTCGTAGGTGTTTTTTACCATTGTGTATAGTGTGTTAGTTTCCTCTTATAAGTCTTTCTTGAAAATCAACTATGTCTTTTTAAAGGCTCGCCTTCGGCTCGCATCAAGTGTCTTCGTGTTCTTTAGCACCAGTTAACCTCTCTTCCTCTATTTTGTCTTCTGCTAAGAACGTTAATTTCCAAAACACTCTTTTATCTTCTATAGGAATGTCATGTGGAGGTGATTTTGCAAAAGATCTTTCGAACCAACGAAAAATTATACTATATTCTTTTGTACTAAGTTCTACCATGATTTTCTGTGTAATTACACCTATATAATGTATCACCTGAGTCGCTACTTCAGTCCTCTGTATACAGTATGCAAGCTCACACCAATGATACACAAATCTTTATTAATAAACACATATAACTATTTCCATGGGAATATTAGATAGAAAATCTACTGAACATACACATGAAGATGGTACAACACACTCTCATGAAGGTGGAGATGTAGAACATACACATGGTACTTGCACTTGTAAAAGCAATAAAGGTAGAGACATTCACTGTGCAGTAACCGAACATAGTGGTTAACAAAAACATTACAAATTTGGACAAAGTTTATATACGTAGTCACTAATGAATATTTATGGGTTTAGTAGATAGCATTAAGAGTGCATTCCGTCTATCCAATAAGGGTTATACTGAATCTACAGTAAGACCATCAATTTCACAACCTTATATGAGTACCGATACAGGTGCTAAATTACCAATTTTTCCATTCCCACTTATTATGATATATGAGTTAGCAGATAATATAGATGCACTCAGAATTCCTATTGAAACAATTAACAGAGAGATGTTTAAGAATGGCTTTGAGATAACAGAGAGATTCAAATACAAATGTAATAACTGTAGTAAAGAGTTTCAATACAAACCAACAAACGAAGTTACTCCAGCAGGTCTAAATGAAGACTTAGCTGAACAAAAATTAGAGCCTATAATATGTGATACATGTGGTTCTAAAGATTTAAGAAGACCTGTACCAGAACACAGAAAACAACTTGAAGATTTAATGACAAAGACAATAAATGGTAACGAGCAAAGTTTAGAAGACGTATGTAGGCAACTAGAAAGAGATTTAGAGATTGCAGACAATGCATACATGCTATTACTGAAAAACTACTTTGTAGATGATAGAACAGGTAAAATTGACCAAAGAAAGACTGAAATTAAAGAAATTATTCGTGTAGACCCTCCACAAGTTGCAATGATTGCAGATAGTGACGGTAGAATAGGTTATGATGATAAAAGAAACAAAGTATTTGTCTGTCCACGATTTGAACATCGTGATACACGACTTTCATCAAATAAATGTGATCAATGTGGTGCAGAAGCACTAAAAGCAGTATGTGAAGTTAATTCAGTCTATTCAATCGGTATACCACAACCAAAACGTGTTATTTATGGTGAAGGTGAACTAGTTTGGAAGGCTGGTAAGTATAAACCATCACTTGTTTACGGTTATAGCCCAATTTATTCTGTATGGAGTAAAGCAATGTCATTATCTCATATGGATGAGTATGTTAGAAAATACTTTGATAAGATGCGACCACCAAGAGGTATGTTAGTTATTGCTTCACGTAACTATGAAACATTTAGAAAATCATGGGATGCATTAGAGCAAAAAGCAACCGAAGACCCTTACATGATACATCCATTGCTTGTTGAACAAGATAAAGGTGGACAAAACATGGCACAATGGTTAGACTTTACAGGTTCATTAAAAGAATTAGAATTTATTGCAATTAGACAAGAATTAAGACAGATTATAGGTGCTATCTATGGTGTTCTACCACTTTACTACGGTGAAATGGTAGGAGGATGGTCACAAGAAGGTTTACAAGTTACAATTACAAATAGAGCAGTAAAATGGGGTCAAGACATACTATACAAGGCATTCTTTAAGAAATTAGCTGAAATGTTCGGTGTAGATGACTGGGATCTAAAATTAAAAGCAGGAGAAGAGAATGATAAACTTAGAGAACTACAACAAGATGGTGTTGAAATTAACAACATGCAAGCACTACAAGGCATGGGATTCGAGATTACAAGAACACATCAGGGTGAATATAAGATTAGTAAAGATCCAATTAACTCAATGGGTCAAATTGAAGGTAGAAGTAGAGGTAATTCCCTAGGTGAAGCAGAAGAACAGAGACAACAAGCACAAGGAGAACCTGAAAACTCTAGACCATCAGATACTGGTGGAGTTGCACAAGGTGCACCTGCAAGTGGAACAGGAACAACTATGAGTAAAAAGAACTTCCCTGACGGTATAACACCAAATAATTTTGTTGTTGTAAAGACTACATTACAAACAGCAGCAGATTTCGGATGGACAAAGACAAAAACAGTTGAAGAACTTAGAAAATCAGCAAATATGACAGTTAGACAAGCAAGAGAATTAGTTAAACAAGAATTTGAACAAACAAGGAGGTGGGAAGATGGCGAAGAAAATTAAAGGAGAACCACTAACTAAAAAAGAAGTAAAAGTTATTGCAGATAATGTAAAAACAGCAGTTATAGCAAATGCATATAGTCCAGACTTTAAACTTATTGATGACACTGTTGAAGAAATAAAAAAATCAGTACGTAAAAATGGCGTTGATCATTACTCTTGTAATAATATCTATATAATATTACAAGATGCATTAAAAAAGGTGGCACTAAGTGGCAACTGAGTTAGATACAAACAAGAATGCAAATGATTTAACCAAAAAACTTTGGGATAAACACCAAAAAGACGAATATACTCATGTAGATAACTACAAAGAGGCTATATGCATAAATTGTTTCAAAAGAGATGCAACCTCAGCTACTATTGCAGATATTTGTGGTGAATGTGCTGGAAAGCGTGGTAGAGAGCCACTTTTAGCAACAATTACACATAAAATGTATGGTTTATGCTTCTTTTGTGGTAAATATAAATTTGAAATAGAACAAATAAATGGAAGATTTTGTAGAACTTGTCATAGAAGAATAGCAAATGTAACCAAAGAATACAATAAAAAAGGTGGTATGTTTGGTATGGATCCATTTTGGCTCAAAATGAAGAAGAAATTGGGTAAAGATTGGAAAATATTAATGACAAACGGTACTCAAAACAAAAGATAGTTAATCTTTAGATATTTTTTGTCTTTTTGTTAATTTATAATTTTTATACTCTTTCAAATCAGGTGGTGCTAAAAGTAACACTAATAATGCTTTAAGATCTTCTAAATTACCGTTTATTACATCTAGTTTATCTTCTACATCGCCAAGAAATAAATCAATTTTCATCCTTTAACACCAAGTTTACTCTATCTGCATTGATATCATAGTATCTATGTGCATAGTCTATCTTTTTTCCTTTTTTCATGTTCTCATTTCCATAGAATCTATCACATTTTAATTCAAATAACGGTTTTCTTAGTATTTTTGGAAAAAATTGTACTTTCATTCTTTTAGGATCAAATTTAACTTTTTCATGTAATACTAGAATTTCATCGCCTTGTTTGTTTTTTTCGAAGCTAGAATCTCTAAAATGAACTATAGATCTACCTAAAAGTGGTTTTTCTTTTATTTTATCATATTTTTCAACAATCCATAGGACATCATTAGGTTTTATATACATATCTGTTATTTTAATACAATACACCTCTTCTTTCATTGTGTGTTTGTATAGTTTTTCAAATTCAGCTAAATTTTCATATACGTAAAAAGATGTTCCCATTAGTTATACTAACCAAATACTTATTAATAAACGTATGTTTTAAAATAATATGCGAAGAAGGACAACGCGAAGACTTAGAACACAGAAAAGAGAATGTGAATGTGGAAAATGGCAATATGGATACGAAACAGATAAAACTGAATCTTCGAGAATATATATTTGTTTTTCATGTGGTAAATTCGAAGCATCAGGTGTGTTCACTGATAACATGGTACAGACATTTTTGGAAGAACCACGTATACTTATGCATCTTATGAAGACTGACTTCATAAAACCAATAAGATAATTTAAATATCTCTTATTTAAACAAATACTATGACAACTATTGTAAAAGGTCTTGCACGAGTAGCAGGTAACTTTGGTATTTCATTCTTTTCACCACTTGTTGGTGGTAATGTAGCAGAATCTATATATGATGTAGGCTTAACTTTTGATATGAGTTTAATGATAGCAGCAATTTCAGCATTATTTGTAACAGGATTATCAATTTCTAAGGAAGCAGCCGAATGGGGTAAACAAACAAATGGCAAAAAAAGGCGTTAAAAAGAAAAAATCTAACTGTCATTGGGTAAAAGATGCACTTGATCTAGTCACAGTGTTATAAGTAAAACGAATAAAATGTTCTATAAGTTTATATAACAGCCTTTATCTGATATCTTATGGTCGATCCAGTATTGATAACTGTTGTAGCAGCAGTAATCGGAGCAGGATTGAACACTTTGAGAGGATACCTACACAGTGAGGACGAAACTTACTCTGCAAGGAAACTAGCAGGTGCTCTAATCATCTCTACATTCGCTGCAATAGCTGTTTCACAAGCAATCGCAGTCGAATCCGTTGGAATCGTAGGCTTAGCCCTAGTAGGACTTACAACAGGATTCGCAGCAGACTTTGCAGTAAGCAAAGCAAAAAAAGAATAAGTGTAGGTTAAACCTTACTTTTCACTCCTTTTTTTATAATAAACTTAAATAGTACATGTATATGTTATATTTATGGGAAAAGACCTATATTTTAGCAGTATAGTTACCAAATCACTAGATCCGATAAATTCTGAAGAAAGATTTTTTGAGGGTTATTTGACCGTTGAAGTTAAAGATAAACAAGGAGAGATCACAGTCGTAGATGAATTATACAAAGTATTACCAGTATGGATGGACAGAGGAGCACCAATAAGTGATACTCACTCTAATCGAATTATAGGTAAAGGAATCAATTTTGCAAGAACAACATATAAATCTGGAGATGAAGAGATACCAGCGATCAAAATCACAGGTAAAATACACAAGAATTATGAATTAGATAATGAAATTTGGAGTAAAATTAAATCAGGAGAATACAAAGGACTATCATTTGGTGGTGCAACAAAGGCAAATAGAACACCAAAAGTAATGAAAGATGGTTCAGTAGCATATCAATTAACAGACTTAGAACATTATGAAGTAGCAGTATGTAAAGATCCAGCAGTACCATTAGCATTAATTACAGACTTTAATCCAGTAGCAAAAGCAATGGCTAACAATACTGAAGACAGAGATGGTAAAATGGTTATCAAATGTAGTAAGTTCGGTTGTAGAATTGATTTGAATAAAATTACACCTGTTGAGGCTGGTGGAATTATTGGTGATGGAAAATGTGTAAATTGTGGCAGAGATCATAAAAAAATAACTGATGAAATGGATAAAAAAAGAATTCAACAAGGTGGTGGTTCTATGACACGAATGCACGTAGCAGATTGTCCAACTTGTGGAAGAAATATAGCACAAGGAAAGAGAGGTGTTAGCTTTCATGGAAGAACTGGTAAAAGAATAAGAGACACTGGTGCAGCAGACTATGATCCTAAAGTTCACGCTAGTAACAAAGCAGAAAAGAAAGAACCAAAACTAACTGAAGGTGGAAAAAAAGTTTTACAAGAAGCAACAACAGTAGCTGATTTGTATAAAGTAGATTTATCAGGTATAGCAACATTTGAAGGAAAAGTAGAAGCACTTATAGATGAAGGTAAATCAAGAGAAAGTGCAGAAAAGATTGTAGGTTCATTTACTAAGAAAGGAGCATACTGTGCTAACTGTGGAGAAATACCAGATGGTCAAACAAAACTTTATGAAGCTAATTCGATTAGAGAAGGAAAAGCTTGTGTAAGTTGTGGACAACATACACCAAAACCTAAACAAGGTGAGCAAGCAGAAAGAAATAGAAAATTCTTAGAAACTAAGAAAGATGCACCAACAGGACATGATCCAACACAAGTTGCACACTCACCAGATACACCAAGAGAAATGGAATTAGAAAAAGGTAAAGATCATTCAAATACAGGAGGAGATACAAGTGGTATGTATAATCAAAATGGAGCAGAACAAAGAGTTAACTCTAAGAAAGCAGAATGCCCTCATTGTGGAAAACATTTCAAACATGAAGAAACTCCTCACACAGATGTTCCCTATGATAAATATAAAGATCCAGATCATGTATTAACCTTAAATGAAAAAGAATTAGAAGAATATGAAAAAAAGAAAGGTGCAGTAGGTGGTGAAGTACCTCCACAATGGACAGGAAGTGGAAGTCCTTATCCAAAAGGAGAAAGAAAAGTAATTAAGAGAAAGAAAGTAATTAAAACATCATCATGGAAAGATCTTAAAAACAAAGCATTTGAATTGGATATGCAATGGAGAGTTATTGATTTAGTAAAAGATTCAATGGATGGTAAAGGTGATAACAAACCAAAAAAAGGCGATGCACCACAAAGTCATGCAGATCAAAGTGAAGATATAAAAAATCTAGGTTATGAACTTGATGGTTCACATGAAGAAGGAGAAACAATAGGAATAGGTAGAGATTGGGATGGTACTGCTGGAGGATTATTTTACAAACAACCAAAACAAGGTAAAGCACCAATTAAAGGTAAGAAAAAAGAAGGCTTTACATATGAACGAGATCATGATCCAGAGAACCATGTAGGTAGAGAAACTAAAGATCATGCTAGAACAGGTTCAGCACAACAGGCACAATATGATGGTACAGAGGGTAAATCACAAAGTAAAGAAAAACCATTAAAAGAACTCACAGGTGGAGAATTAGAAGAAGTAGAAAAATTAAAATCATTAACAATGGAATTAAAAGATGCATTAAGAGATGAAGCTGTACCTGAACAATTAGCAAGACCAAGAAAACCAAAACGCTTTGAAGGAAACTTAAGTAAAGAACCTTCAGACAGTCAGCAACAGGCTGAAGATGCAAGACGTTATTCGGAACGTGGTGGTAGAGAAGGAAGAAAACCATTCAAAAGTACAAAATGGCGTGACCATAATCCAAGGACAGGAGGAGAAGGTGGTAGAACTGATCGTAGTGGAAAAGAAGGTTTATTGCAGCCAACAAGAAGGGGTGAGAAGGTACACACACATGAAGGTAAAGAAAGAGGTGGAAAAAGCAAAAAGATTGGAAGATATGAATTAGGTGATATTATCACAAATCCATATAATAGAAGATATGTGTCAACTGAGAGACAGCCAACAGGAAGAAGAAGATCAGAAGCTAACGAAAGAGATAGAAAAGCTAGAGAAGCAAAAAGAAACGAAGAAGCAAGATTATCAATAAAAGCACTTTCTAAGAAATTAATAGAAGAATTAAAAGGTGGTTCAACAACAGCAAATGCAAATGCAGCAAATGGAACTAGTCCTAGAGGAGGAGATTTCTCAGGCACAACAGATGATGGAAAATTCAATGTTAGGCACAATGGTGGTAGAAAAACTAACATACATGGTAGAAGAGCAGAAGATTTAGGTAATTTTCCATAAAATATAAATAACCACAATATTTATAAACCCTTTATATATAATTTCAGTAACAACATGGCAGACGAAGACTATAAAAAAGAAGACGAAGAAGAATCTCGTAGAGAAGAAGACGAGGAAGAAGTCGAAAAAGCTTATGATGTTATCGCAGATACATTAAAAGCAGTCGTTGAGTCACAAAAAACTATCCTTGAAAGCCACAAATCTTTGGCAACTGATGTAAGTTCATTAGCAAATACTGTTGGTGAATTACAAAAAGGTCAAGACGGAGCATACAAATCTCCAAGTGGAAAAGATGGTAGTATAGACTTGAAACCAAAAGTTCAAGATTCAGATGATATTGGAGCAGATGTTGCCTCAGTACCAGCAGAACCATATGAACAAGGCGTACAAGCAAAACTCGATGGCGACAGAACTGTAGATGAAAAACCATCAGCAGATCAAGTCAAGACTTTAGAAGTTGGAAAGTCACAAACTTTCACAACAGAAACACCTCGACCTAACGCAGCAATAGAAACTGTGAACAAATCTTACACAGAAGATTATTCACAAATCTTGAAAGATGCTAGATCAGTTGGTCACGATGGATTATCAGAAATTGCTTTGAAAATCCAAAAAGGCGACTACTACAAACCTTCAGATGAAGAGGTAGGATTGATTTAAATTGGTTCAAGTAAAAACTATTGATGAACTAGAGGCACTCTACTATGGTTACAACAGAAATCTCCTTAGAAAAGCTGATGCTCCAGTAACAACATCAACAACTGGCGTTTTTAACGCTATTTTTGGTGCATATGCATGGGCACAACTTAACTTAGAAGCTAACGCATTCGGTATACTCCCAAAGTATCCTTGGGATAAATCTGGATTTCGTGTTATTACAGCAAAGCCAACTCTAAATACTAACCAAGGCAATACTGCTTTAGGTGGTACTTCAGAAGGTGGTACTATCGCTGAAGCCGT
>ERZ1046148.805-NODE-805-length-17567-cov-4.506795_pt1 | contig 17567 bp, 19 predicted proteins | sample MGYA00383090_ERZ1046148 | MGnify/ENA primary metagenome ERZ1046148 (study PRJEB29581, sample SAMEA5548360) | metagenome | biome: marine; feature: coastal; material: water | depth 25 m | study: Short-term variability in the microbial, nano- and picoplankton... | reverse complement strand
CTAATATGGATCAGACTTTTTTAATTGTAACACTCGTATCACCCGCAACATCAATAGGATTTATCGATCGATTTTTAGTTACAGCTGAGGCTTATCAAATTCCTACCTTCATTGTGTTTAATAAAATTGATCTGTACGATGAGTTTGATCGTGAGTATCATAATGAGATTGTAGAGCTGTACACTCAGGCCGGTTATGAATGCATTGAGGTTTCTGCTTTAAATCAACAAAACATTAGTGTGCTTGTAGACCGGATGAAAGATAAAGTTACATTGCTTTCCGGGCACTCAGGAGTAGGGAAGTCTACTTTGATTAATGCGATAGACCCTGATCTAGATTTGTTAACACAGCAAGTTTCTGATGCACATCAAAAAGGGATGCATACAACCACTTTTGCAGAGATGTTTGAATTAGACTTTGGGGGATTTATTATTGATACACCCGGAATAAAAGGCTTAGGTCTAGTAGGAATGGAGGATTCAGAATTAGCAGATTATTTCCCTGAGATGCGCGCATTAAAAGGACAATGTAAATTTCATAATTGTAAGCATGTTAACGAACCTCAATGTGCTATTAAGGATGCTGTGGACGTCGAAAAAATTCATCCGGTACGTTATGATAGTTATTTATCTATGCTCGAAGATGACGGGAACCAATATAGAGAGTCAAAGTATCACTAATGAGGGTTACGATACAAAGAGTCAGTGAGGCTTCGGTACTAATCGATCAACAGGTAAAATCTGAAATAAAACAAGGTTTAGTTGTGTTGCTTGGAATAAGTACAGATGATTGTGCAGATGATATTGAGTGGCTTTGTAAAAAGATTATTGCTTTAAGGGTCTTTTCTGATGAACAGGGTAAAATGAATAAGTCCTTATTAGATGTTGACGGGAAGATTCTTTTAATTAGTCAGTTTACTTTGTTTGCCAGTACGAAAAAGGGCAATCGACCCTCTTATATTCGTTCTGCACAGCCCGATATTGCAATCCCTTTATACGAGGAGTTTTATAAACGTCTGGCGGAGTTGTTGGGCAAGCCAATAGCCACCGGTGAATTTGGCGCAGACATGAAAGTTAGTTTGTGTAATGATGGCCCCGTAACTATAAATATTGATTCTAAAATAAGAGAATAATGGAGCTTAATGAATTACAGAAAAATGTTGATGCATGGATTAAGGAATATGGTGTTCGTTATTTTGATGAATTAACCAATATGGCAATTCTTACCGAGGAGGTTGGTGAAGTTGCTCGAATTATGGCTCGACGTTATGGAGAACAGTCCGAAAAAGAATCGGATAAAAATAAAGACCTAGCTGATGAACTTGCTGATGTGTTATGGGTTGTGACTTGCATCGCAAATCAAACCGGAATTGACCTGGAGGAGGCGATGCGGGAGAAATTTGAAAAGAAAATAAGTCGGGATGGAGATCGGCATAAGCGTAATGAAAAGTTGATGGACTAGTATTACTTTGAGTTAATAAAAAAGAGGCTTTACATGATGTAAAGCCTCTTTTTTTGAAGTTTATTGGTGTATTAGATTTTAATTGTTTTGATTAAAATTTAATACCTACGGAAAGCATGACCTGTTCCAGTCTTTGGTCTGCTTTAAAGCTTGTATCACCAATTTTTAGATCATCAGAAATAGATTGAAACCCTTTTTCAACGCGAAGATCAACGCTAATCATTGAGATGTCAACACCAATTCCATACTGTAAACCTACGGTTGCATTTTTATAGTTGGCATTAATTTCATTCCAGGTGTCTTTAGTACCTGCCTGATCGATGTTTTCACTTAGCAATAAGCTAAATACAGGCCCCGCATTTACTCTGAATATTTTTAGAAAACGCTTTCCAATCATTACCGGAACATCAACTTTGTTTAGCTCTACTTTTCCAATAACATCTTTGCCTTCTTGATCTTCATCCATCACATCCAGGAATTTAATCTCAGATTTGGAGTTGCTGAACATCGCTTCCGGTTGAATGTAGATTCCTGCAAGTTTTATTCTTGCGAAAACACCAAGTTGATAAGTAAGTACCGCATCGGTATTTTTCAATAATTCGGTAACGTTGTCTGCTTCCGTGTTGTTTTCAAGGTTTTTAATGTCATCAATTTTTAGACTTGGGCTACCTACATTCACTTTAACTCCCCAATCAAAACTTTGGGCAGATGCTCCCAAACTTAGGGTTAATACGACTACTGATAAGATTAGTTTTTTCATAATTTTTGATTTAATTCACGTTTTTCTTTTGCATTACTAGTTGCTTTAACATTAGCTTCAATGGTGTGGGCTGGTCTCGACCATTTTTGTTTTTCACCATTTGAACAACTATTCTTATAATTTTCATTCACTTCAGGTTTGTCACCTTTTTTGTATGCTTTCTGAGGAGTCAGTCCCAATATACTAAATAATTCCATATCTCTATTAATATCCGGATTTGGCGTGGTCAGTAATTTGTCACCGGCAAATATTGAGCCTGCACCTGCCATGAAACAAAGCGCCTGACCTTCATCGCTCATTTGTGTTCTACCTGCAGATAAACGTACCGTGGTTTTCGGAAGTACAATACGGGTTGTGGCAACCATTCGGATCATATCCCAAATTGGAATTTGTTCCTGGTCTTCCATCGGAGTTCCTTCAACAGCAACGAGAGCATTGATAGGAACAGATTCTGGATAAGGATTTAAACAGGATAGTGTAACCAGCATAGCGGCTCTGTCTTTAGGAGATTCTCCCATTCCAATAATACCACCGGAACATACTGTTAAACCGGCTTTTCGAGCATTCCCAATAGTCTCAATACGATCTTCGTAACCACGTGTGGAAATCACTTTTTTATAGTGTTCTTCTGAGGTATCTAGGTTGTGATTGTAGGCATACAAACCTGCATCCGATAGTCTTCTAGCCTGATCTTCAGTGAGCATTCCTAAAGTACAGCAAACTTCCATGTCAAGTTCCCGAACGGTACGTACCATTTCTAAAACTTGGTCAAAATCTTCGCCTTCTTTTACATTTCGCCACGCAGCACCCATACAAACTCTCGATGAACCCGAACTTTTGGCACGTAAAGCTTGTGCTTTAACGGTTTGCACAGACATTAAGTCGTTTTTTTCTATGTCGGTATGGTAACGAGCCGCCTGAGGGCAGTAACCGCAATCTTCAGGACAGCCTCCTGTTTTTATAGAAAGTAGTGTGCTTACCTGTACTTCTTTGGGGTCGTGATTTTCGCGGTGTACTTCTGCGGCCTCAAATACCAGTTGAAGTAGGGGTTTGTTGTAAAGTTCAAGAACTTCTTCTGTAGTCCATTCTTTTCTGTTCTCCGTCATCTTTATTCCTGATTTAAGCTCAAATATAAAGCTTCTTTTTAGCTATTTGTTTTTATTTAGACAAAATGATGCTTACAGCATTACCCCCAAAACCTGTGGCATTTACCATAATGTTTTTTAGGTTTTTTGGCTTTCCATAGGGCATACTATTGTATGGAAATTCTATAATCTGTTGATGTTGCAACATTAAAATTGCCAATTCCATACTCAGTGCGCCGGAAGCACCAAAACTGTGTCCTGTAGCGTATTTGGTAGATATTAAATGTGGGATTTTATCTCCAAATATTTTTTTTATTGCCCTGTATTCACTCTGATCACCCTTAAGTGTTCCGGGCGCGTGCATAATAATGCTATCTACCTTAGAAATCCCTGCATTTTTAAGTGCCATTTTCATGGATCTTTGCAGGCAATCGGCTTCGGCAGAAAGTGATACATTGTGTTCAATAAGTTCCGTAGCGTAGCCAACCCCTTCAATTTTAGCGATTCGATCTTGCGCTTTATCTTTTTCCATGCAAAAAATCGCAGCGCCTTCACCCAAGACCATTGAATTGTGTTTTTTATCTGCTTCAAGAGGTAAAGAAGGGTGATTACCTTTTTCTTCAGAGTAAATTTTTAAAGCACGCATTTGGGCTATCGTAAAGTCACTTAATGGAGCTTCAGAACCACCAGCCAGAAATTTTTCAGCCATTCCGGATTGCAGCCATGCAATGGCATTTAATACAGCATGTAAGGCTGTGCTACAGGTAATTGAATGAGAAAAACTCGCACCCTTCAGGCCTAGGTCATAGGCCACCCAGGTTGATAAGTTTCCAAGTGTTGTTGTTGGCGAAACAAGGGGGCTTAAACGTTCTTCTTTGTTGTTTACGAAGTTCTTATGGTGTTTTTCAAAGAGCTGTGTAGCACCTCTGGAAGAACCTAGATTTACACTTACGTATTCATCTTTATCCCAGGATGCTTGTTTAACAGCTTTTCGAGCTGCAAGAATGGACAAAAGAACTGTTTTATCCAAACGTTTATAGTGTGGGTTTTCCTGACGTAGCTTTTTAATCAGTGCTTCTTCTTCAGGATGTAGTTTTCCTACAGGTGTGTCACAGTCATTGAAACAAGAGTTTGTAATACGCGTAGCTCCGTCTCGATAGCGATTCCATATTTCTCCGGCATCGCTTCCTAAGGCTGAGAGGCTTCCCATTCCACTTATGATTATCTTTTCCTGCATGCGGCAAAGATAATGTAAAAGTATTCTTAAATAAGCGTTGCAACAATTGAAATGCCTCCTACGATAAAGCAGTAATATGCGAAGTATTTTAACTGGCTATTTTTTACCAGGCGAATCATCCATTTGCAAGCAATTAAACCTGTTAAGAAAGCTGCAATAAAACCTATAGTCAGAGGAAGTAAAGTTGTGCTGTCTACTTGAATGTCTCCACTTAAAATATCTTTAGACATTTTTCCCAAGATCAAAGGGACTACCATTAGAAAGGAAAAACGTGCGGCTTTTTCCCTGTCTATGCCTAATAATACAGAAGTGGAAATTGTAGCTCCCGAACGAGAAATACCCGGCAATATGGCAATAGCTTGTGAAATACCTATGATTAATGCGTTTGAAAAGTTTACTTTTTGGTCCGTTTTTTTGGCTTTATCTGCTAAAAAAAGAAGAAGTCCGGTAATAAGTAACATACTTCCTACCAATAGTATTTGTCCTCCAAACAATTGTTCAATTTCATTTTCAAAGAATAATCCCACAAAAGCTGCTGGAATCATTGAAAGGATAATTTTAAGAGAAAATTGAAATTCTTCGTTCCATTTAAATTGGAATAATCCTATAATAATTTCTTTGATGTCTTTTCGGAAAATGAAAATTGTACTTAGTGCTGTTGCTGCGTGTAGTACAATAGTCATCAACAGATTTTGTTCTTCTTCAGAAACATTTAAAAGCTCTTTGGCTAGTTCTAGATGTCCACTGCTGCTAACAGGTAGGAATTCTGTTAAGCCTTGCACGACACCAAGGATGATGGCCTCTAACAATCCCATTAAGGTTTATTTTTTTGGTTTGTACATGATGGCAAAAACTTCAATAACAAAACCGATTAAGATAAAAATAGGTGCAAGGGTAATTCTGCGAAAATTAAATATCTCGGGATTAAAGCTCGTTTCATCTCCGGTATCACCTCCCGACATTAATATGAAGCCGATAAGAATAAAGGCGATGCCTGTCATCATAATCAGGTAACTCTTTTTATCAAATAAAAACTTTTTATTTTCCATATCAATAATGTAATTCGTCTGTAGTTAATTTTAAGTATTTACGTACTGCAAAATAGGTACATCCCCAAGGTATCAAAAACCCTAAACAAAGAATACCGGAATAGAGCGCTATTTGTGCCTCAGGTTTGTGTAATCTTTGTATTTCAGGAAGTAAATCTACGCCATACCTAATGAGTAAATCCAAGCAAATTATTGCCAGTACCGAAGCTAAAAGACCGTGTTGAAGGCTTTTCTTAATGAATGGTTTTCGGATAAATGTTTTGGTTGCACCTACCAATTGCATGGTTTTAATTAGGAATCGTTTAGAATATATGGTTAAACGGATGGAAGAATTTATGAGTGCAATAGCGATAAGACTAAAAACCAAACTTAATGCGAGCAGTGTATACGAGACTTTTTGAAGATTGTCGTTTAATAGCTTAATTAAAGATTTATCGTAAACGACTTCTTGCACAACCGGAACTGACAGGAGTTCTTTTTCAATATTTTCGGGGCTGTTCGTTTGTGTGTAATAGGCTTGAAAGTGTATGTCGATGGCATCTGTTAGTGGGTTAAATCCAAGGAAGTTAATGAAGTCTTCACCTAAATCGTTTTCAAGATCTTTTGCTGCCTCATCTTTAGAGATGAACTCCGTAGTTTTTACATGTTCGCTAAGTTCCAACTGTCGTTGAAACTGTTTTACCATGACTTGTTTTGCATCCGGTTTCAGTAAAACGGTAAAGGCAATGTTTTCCTGTACTTGATCTGCAATTGCTTTAGAGTGGTAGAGTACAGTACTCAGTAGTCCCATTAAGAATAGAACTAAAGTCATACTTACCACTACTGATATGTATGAAGATCGAAGTCTTCGCTTATTAAACCTGTCTTGTTTTTGACTCATTGAGGGCTAATTTACAAATTCATTGAATATTATTATTTGATTGTTGAAATAAGTCCTGATATTTTATTTACAGCTTTAAGGATATACTTTTCTCAGAGACTATTACATTCCATAGAATGTTGATTTTGACTTGCAATAAAAACAGTTTATAGGAGTTTAATTATTCAATAAGTTCTTTTAGTGGTTCAATGGTTCCGTAGTATTTTATTAGATCCATTTTTATTGAACCCACCAACACCTTTGTTTTTATTTGGACTGGTATTTTATTTGCATCATCACTTATCCAGAGATTCATGCCGTAATCATCTTTAAATACTCTTCCTGTTTCAAGTTCAGGAGCCCATTTAGTGCAGGGGATCCATCCGAATTTTGTTTTGAGCGTATCACCCCCTAGATAATACAAATTTGACTCCATGAATTCATCATCGAGATATATTTGAAACGGAAAACTTTCGCCTACTTTTAGCGTGTCGAAATTTTGTGCACGTAAATAGTAAAATATAGAAAGTATGTCTTGAGTGTTTTTCGGAAGAGGAATTGTATCTCGGGTAGATTCTGCTTGTTGAAGTTTGTAATTAAAAAAAACGGATTCTTTTTTCTTGTAACTCCCTTCTTTAACATCCCGATAAAATTGATTTGGATGCAAGTTGGTTTTATCAACAATGCTTTCATAGGAGTCTCTAACTTTAAAGAATAGGTTGAATAAACCGGTAGATTTCCCGGTTGCAATAAATCTGTACTGATTATTAATCGTCTTGACTTCTAAACGGGCTATTCCCGCTGCTAATGGACCGTAGTGAATTTTATATTCCAGTTTTTCTCCTTTTTTGAAAGAACTGTGCTCACCTTGAGCATAAACCTTAAAATTAACAAAAAGTATAAGCAGGATGATTTTATTCATCGTAGTCAAATTGTAAATTGATTGTGTTAATAGTCACTAAAGATAATAGTTTAATACAGAAAAAGCTCCGAACCATGTCCGGAGCTTGTAAGACCCCCCTCCCCAGTGAAATCTTTTATTATAAACTATCTAGTCTATCTAGAATCAAAATACGTGCCAAGATCATTAGGGTGATAAAAATTCTTTTAATTATTTATGATCTTATACATTTTAACTTCCAAAAAGAGTTCATCAAAGCCAATACGCCTTCCATTAAGTTCTATGCGATCATTTGGTTTTAATAGTACGAAAGGATTTGATTTATAATTAAGTGCTACAACTGTATAGTTGAAAACTTCTATAGGGTAAGTTGGGTTTTAACAATAGTATATTTGCATATGTACATATTAATATTTAAATTTAAGTCGATTTCATAGAAATTAGCTTTTTTGTTTGTGGTAGATTTATCATTGAAACATCATTGGCATCCCTGATATTACAATGAATAATTATAATAATGAATAATTATAGTGATGATGAAAGTATCGTTTAATGTGTTCGTTTACTTGTTTTTTCCGGCGTTTCAATTCTTTGGCTTCTCTCAGATTATTTGGTCTGAAGATTTTGAGTCCTACTCCGTAGGGACAGGTTATGTAAGTTTAGAGGGTGAGGCTCAGGTTTCAGGGGATTATTTCGATTTATTTTCTAATTGGACATTAGATGTATTTAATTCAGATTTTTCTCACAGCAATACTCATTTTATAGTTAATCAAGTGTATTCTAATAAATTTTTTGAGGCGAGAAAAGTTGAGGAGGAGGTGGTTTGGACTTCAGAGTTAATTCCAATTCCCGGTTATGTTGATGTAGTTGTGGAAGTTTCGATCTCAGAAGTTGGTCAACATGAGGATGATGATTATGTAAAGTTGTATTATAAACTAGATGATGGCTCGGAGACCTTATTTTCAAACCATGGAGCGAATTTTGATGATTTCACCAATCTTATTGCCAGCCAGACCGGTTTATCCGGAACGACACTTCAAATTACCATAAAAGCAAAAAATAACGCAAATCCTGAGAAGTTAAGATTTGATGATATTATTGTTGCAGAAAAGAGCTTAATTATTACCGAAATAGCAGATCCCTCTGACTATGAAGATGCACGTTATATTGAAATAAAGAATGTGTCTAAAAACACCATTGATCTTGATACGAAAACGTATTATTTGTCGAAACAAAATAATGGGGCAAGTAATGATTGGGAAGAGTTTAAGTTAACGGGAAGCTTGTGTCCGGGTTGTGTCAGAACCTATGCTAAGAGTAACTCAGGTTTCAATAGCAGTTACGGATTTGATTCCGATTTTGAAAATGGCAGCATAGATGGTGACGGAAATGATTGCTATGTTATATATGCAGATGGAGATCACAATACAGGTAGTATCGTAGATGTTTATGGGGAAGTAAATATAGATGGCACGAATAAATCATGGGATTATGAAAATCAAAGAGCTGTTAGAAATTCAAATAAAACCTATGGAGTATCGTCATGGCAAAGTTCAGATTGGAATCTGAGTTCTGCTACTACTTCAGATATGACTCCAGGGTCCTTAGAGAATGAATTGCGGTTTTATAATTCCATTTGGCACCCGAACGGACTTGTGCCTGATAGTTCACCAGATTCTAAGGCAGTTGTGGTACAGTCGGGAATGGTTATGATCTCTTCAGATATCAATTGTACCGGTTTAGAAGTTTTTTCGGGGAGTAAATTAGAGTTAAGTGCCGGGAAAGGGATTACTGTAAATGGAAATATTACAAATAATGGCACATTAAAAATAAAATCAGATGCAACGGGTTGTGGCTCTGTTATTTTAACAGGAACGAGTACGGGAAATATTCAATATGATCTTTACTTAACGGGAGGGATATCGAGCCCATGGCACCTTATTTCGGCACCTGTAGAATCGCAAAGTATCCATAGTTTTTTGATGGATAGCAATAATAGTATCCAAACTTCGGAGCGCAATAATTATGGTTTAGCAATCTATAACACTTCTACCGACTTGTGGAATTATTATCATGATGGATCGGGGTCAAGTCCAAATATTGAAGCATCTACAACCGATAATTTTGTGGCTGCTAAAGGATATTCTGTTTTGCGATCATCATCCGGAGAAGTATCTTTTTCAGGTGCTGTAAATGTTGTGGATCAAAATATTTCTTTAGCAGCCGGTAAATGGAATTTAATCGGCAATCCTTATCCGAGTTTTGTGAATGTAAACATAAACGTACATGCTTCGGATAACATAATTACTTCGAATACAAGTGTGTTAAGTGATGCTTATGAAGCTATTTATTTATGGGATACTTCGACTTCGGAATACAAGATTATCAATCAATCAACTACTGCGACATGTTTAAGTCCCGGGCAGGGTTTTTATGTATATGCAGATGTTAATGCGAGTGAATTTTCTTTTACTGAAGCTATGCAAAGTCACCAATCGGGAGATTGGTTTGAGCGCATCGCATCAGATGGGGCATCTTTAAAGGTGGTTGCTGAATTTTCTTCGACTCAAAGTAGTACAGAAATGATGTTTATTGATGGAGCCACCCCGGGTCTTGATCTCGGTTATGATGCGGGTAGGTTTAATGCTGGAAACAATGACTTTTATACGTTTACAAGTTTAGTAGATGGCTCTTTGGATTCCCCGGACTTGGCTTTGCAATGTCTTCCCGCATTGGAAGCGTTTGAAATGGAAAACATTCCTTTAGGGGTGTCGGTAGTAGAAGATACTGAAGTAATGTTTAAATTAAATCTATCCAATTTTACAGATGAAAAACGGGTTTATTTAAGAGATCTTGTAATGGATGAGCAAATAAGACTTGATGTAGAAGGAAGTACCTATACTACTTATGTGAATTCAGAGGGCCCTAGTATGGGCAGATTTTATATTTACATTCCTAATGAACAAATTCAATTAGATGAACGGGACGATTCTAATGTTCGAATATTTTACGATGCTGAATGGGGGGTGTTAAATGTTTATGGTACAATAACTCAGCATAGTTTATTGAATGTATTTGATTGTTCCGGCCGATTGGTGTTTAGCAAATTACTTTATAAGGATTCGGGGACACAAATTGTTTTACCAAGATTGAGTAAGGGAGTTTATATCACAGAATTACAAACGGATAATCATAAAATAGTTAAGCGAGTAGTAATTTAAAAATAGAATGATGAGAAAGAATAAAAAGAAAGAAATGCAAAGGGAAATTTCCCGAAGAGCCTGCATGAAGAAGTTTGCTAAATATACAGCAGTTACTGCTTTAGGAACTTTTGTTTTGTTAAGTCCAAAAAAGGCTCAGGCTTCAAGCCCTGCCACTCCGGGAGGGGGTTTTTGATGGAATTTATAGTAAAAAATATAGAATCGAAAAAGGTGATTTGGTTTCAGGGTGCTAATCAGTACCTGATCGTCGATATACCTTTTTATGAGGTTTTTATTCGCTTTATAAATGGAGTGAAAATAGATAAACTCATGTTGTTTTGTAAGGATAAATATAGACTTTCCTCTGATGAGGCTAAGGAAATACTTTATTGCTCTACACAACTTAAATTGCGATTACAAAATTCTGATTCTAAAATGTCAGAAAAAGTATATTCGAAAATTTCCAGTGAGTCAGATTGGTTTAGTTACATATATTCTTTCAATTTTAAGGAAGTTAATGTTCAGTTTTCAAATGATAAATTAAGAGAAATAATACACCCAAAGTACATCCACATATCAGATAAAATAGATGATAATAGAACTTGCGAAAATACGATTGTATTTCTGGAGATACAGGGATTGGTTGTTTTACAACTGAATGACGAACTGATAGGGAAATGGACTTTTGATGAGATTCATCTTGTACAAGGAAAGTTTGCCATGGTTTTGCTAAACTGTTTCAATGATACATCTGATGAAAATTGGATGGCAGTGTTACATGCATCCACTATTTACAAACGTAACGAAAGTATTGTCTTTTTAGGAGAATCAGGGAGTGGCAAGTCTATGGCAAGTCTATTACTTAGTCTAAATGGCTACAAGATACTTGTAGATGACTTTACACCTGTTGATGTTGCTACAAAAAAGGTGTTTTCATTTCCGGTGGGAACCAGCATTAAAGAATCCATGCTTAAAGAAATGAAGCCTTTTTTCCCACAATTAGAATATACACTTCTCCATTCAAAAGATTCTAAAACAAAGTTTAAATATTTGTATCCTTTGGGATGGAGTTCTTTTCATTCTATTCACAAAGAATGCAAAGCTTTGGTCTTTATAAAGTATAATAGGATTGGGGAGAATAAAATTTTAGAAATCTCAAAAATAAAAGCTTTGGAATATTTTATTCCGGATTCGTGGATTTCGCCCAAAAAAGAAAATGTGAGTGTTTTTTTAGATTGGGTTTTTAGCTTGCCCTGTTATGTTTTAAGTTACTCAGATAATGAACAACTCGTATTGTTGATTGATAAGTTGAACAATAATGAAGTATAGCGAAGCTCTCTTTTTTATTGCGGATATTTTATCATTAGGAATAAATCCAGAAAACAGATATCGGGTTGCGTCTAAAATATCTGAGCGAATAAATTGGGAGGTAATTGTACAACTTAGCTCTAAGCACTATGTATTACCGGCACTTTTTATTCGGTTGAAAGACGCACACTTATTGCACCTGTTGCCTCACGAATTGCAGGGTTATATGGCTTATGTGAATTCGCTTAACAGAACCAGGAATAAGAAATTACTTAAGGAAGCTAAAGCCATTAATGAGATCCTTAGCCTGAAATGTATTAAGCCCATATTTTTAAAAGGAACAGCTCTTTTGTTAGGTGGTCTTTATTCAGACCTATCAGAACGAATGGTGGGCGATATTGATTTTTTAGTGGCTCAGGATGAGGTCTTAAAAGTGGCAAGAATTTTAACTGAAAACGGATATAAATCTTTGAGTGATGTGCCACAAGATTTTAATCGGATGAAACATTATCCTCGTATGGTTCATCAGGACAGAGAATTTGCCCTTGAAATACACAAAGACGTTATTCAATCTATTTCTGATCGTCAACTTAATTATACGCAAATTCACCAAACAAAAAGAATGGTGAACGGGCTGTGTTTACCTTCTTATTCAAATTTGATCTTACATAACATAATGAATATGCAGATGAATGATAAGGGGTTTCTTTTTGCAAGCTGCAATTTTCGTCAGCAATACGATTTCATTTTATTATCTCAAGAAGAAAACCCCGTTGATGTCATAAGGACGTTTCAACATCACAAGAGAATATTAAAGGCGTATTTAGTGAAAACTACTTATTTGTTTCATGGATTGAAAACGCTTTCGTATTCTAAAAATTTATGGACATTTTGGGTGAGGAATAGATGCCGTCTTGCCATACATTACCCGGGGATCTTAAAGATCATTAATAGCTTGGTCTTTTTACTATTTCGTGCTTACAGGGATTGTACATTATTTATACAGTACACCCTTAAAAAACATAAACGAAAACAATTAATAGAACAGCTGCTTAATGCAAAATGGCGATCAAATTATCTTCGAAGTATTTTTAACGGACTTGTGTCTGTCTAAAATAAAAAGTGATTTGCAATAAGGATTAAGATCAGAGTAAAAGTCAAAAAATTGAGCCACCCTGTCTTTTTATGAAAGTAATAGTAATTACTGATCATTGCAGACAAGGGTACTGCGTAGATGAGTAGTTTTACATGAAAATTATCTTTACTCAAATAGGAGTATGCCAGAGCTAAGAGAAGTATCCAAAGTATTAATACATATGATTTCCGCGCTTTAATATTCTTTTGTCTTAAGCTATTAATAAGTTCAATAATAGAAACTATACTTAATAATCCAAAAGCAGACAGACTTATAAAGTCGCCCCAATTAAGAACTGTCGTTTGGTTTTCTTCGAGTGAAAAATCCAAAAAAGAACTTAAATTTAATTGGTCTATTGAGAAAAAAGTTGCCATAGTGTAAGTAATAAACCAAGGGCAAGCTATGGCAATAATACTTAATATCCAGTGCCGCCATTCTACTTGAGAAAAAATAGACATCCCTATCCAAACTAATGGGATAAATATTAAAAACGGCGGGTGGATTAATGCTGCTAGACTTATAAGAAATGCACTATCAAAAACATTAGAATAAGCGTCTTTTTCTAAATAGCTGCTTAGAATTTTCTTTAATGCAAGAAGTATGAATCCAATAGATAGTAAGGCCGGGCTTAGGTGAATTACTTCAGGGGAAATGCTGATAAGTAAAAAATAAAATAATGCGGGGTAGAAAGAATTTATAGAAAGAATTTTTTGTCTAACCATTATTCTGTTCATTATAATACATTGCCAAAAAACCAACAATCCAACTAGAATACGCTCTGCAAAAACCGATTTTAAAATTGGGTTGACGAGGTAGTTGTATAATGAGTTTGTTGTGTAATCTGTTGTTTCAGAAATTTCAAAAGAAAACCCCATCCATATAAGAATACAGAGGCTTAGAATAATGAAAACAGAAATTGTCTGAGTGTGACGAAATAAATTAACTATCATGTGGTAAAAATATGTAAATTTGTTCGCGTTAAGAAAAACTATTTACGACATGAACGATTTTATATACGGCATTGGCGATTTATTTGAGGCAACATTTGAGATCCTTGCCTGCGCAGGTAATATGCCTAATCTTATTTTGGGAATAATTGGTGCCGGAGCATTGTTTTATTGTGGTAAAATTTCAGTTACTGAGAAGAATATTTGCGAATAACTTATTTTAATAAACTATTAAAAAGGCGGTCTTAGGCTGCTTTTTTTTATTCAATAAATTTTAGTGGAATTGATTGTTAGAGTCTGGTTATGTATTTTACCAATGAAACACTCAATTATTTTTTATAATAATTCATTTCATCGATGTATTCCCACACATTTGGAGGTAACATAGCACGAATATCTTTTTGATCCTTTATCGCATTTCGAATAAATGAAGAGGAAATCTGCATTATTGGAGCCCCTACCAGATTTACCTTTTTATGATTATCCAGAGAACCCGGTGTGGTTGCGAAACGTGGATAAACATATAACTCATGATTCTCTAAGATCACTTCGTAATTTTTCCACTTGTGGAACGCATTTAGATTATCACCTCCCATAATGAGTGAGAAATGATTATTTGGATATTTTTCATTTAAATGTAATAGTGTATTGATGGTGTATGAAGGCCTGGGGAGGCCAAATTCAATATCAGACACGCGCAATCTATCGTAATCTCTAACAGCTCGATGTACCAACTCTAAACGAGCGTAATCGTCTAGTAATGTATTTTTATTTTTAAACGGATTATGTGGACTCACCACAAACCATACCTCATCCAGATCAGTGTAGTTAGCCATGTGATTGGCAATAACTAAATGTCCGATATGTATGGGGTTAAATGTCCCAAAATACAATCCTATTTTTTTCTTATCAGCCATTGATAAAGTCTGTTACTTTTTGATAAGCTTCTTTTTGAGCCATTTCCAAATCGTCATTGATAATTACCAGATCAAAGTCTTTGGCATAGGTCATCTCTTTTTCTGCTTTATCCAATCGCATTTTTAAATTAGCCTCACTTTCCGTGTTTCGAGTAATTAATCGTTCTTTTAAAACATCTACAGAAGGTGCTTTAATAAATACTGAGAGTGCTTTGTCAGCAAATTGTTTCTTCAGATTAATCCCACCTACAACATCAATGTCAAAAATTACATGTTTGCCATTAGCCCATATGCGATTCACTTCAGAACGTAAAGTTCCATAATAACTCCCTTCGTAAACTTCCTCCCACTCTAAAAATTCATCGGCATCTACTTTAGTCTTAAATTCTTCAGGAGATAAAAAATAATAATGGTCACCATGTTTTTCTTCACCTCTGGGTGCTCTACTACAAGCAGAAATAGAAAACTTTACCGGCACCCCTTGTTCGATCAAGTAGTTAACAATAGTAGATTTACCCGAACCCGAAGGTGCCGAAAAAATGATTAATTTACCTTGACTCATTATAGAACGTTTAATACTTGTTCTTTAATTTTTTCTAATGCATCCTTCATCTGAACCACCAATTTTTGAATCTCAGTGTGGTTCGCTTTAGAACCCATTGTATTAATTTCTCTACCTAGTTCCTGAGAGATAAAACCTAACTTCTTTCCATTAGACTCTTTAGAATCCATGGTTTCAATAAAATAAGCGCAGTGATTTTTTAATCGAACTTTCTCCTCAGAAATATCCAACTTTTCGATGAAATAAATCATCTCTTGCTCCAATCGATCACGATCAAAATCTACCGATTGTAATACATCTGTGAGTTTCGTAGAAATACGTTCTTTAATGGTATTAACTCGCTCTTCCTCATATTTTGGCACTTCATTGTGAAGCGAATTAATCGCTGTAATTTGCTTTTTAATATCGTTTTCCAGAGATAACCCTTCTGCTTTACGATAATCTATTAAAGCCTCAACGGCTTTTTCAACCACCCCTATCACAGCTTTCCATTCTTCTGCATCAATTTCTTCACGCTCAACTTTCATTGCATCAGGTAAACGCATGGCAATACTCAATAATTCGCCTGCAGCTACTTTCTCATTTCCAAATTCCTGAAGCGAATTCATGTACACATTTACCAGGTCTTTATTGATCCTATGTTGAGAGTCTGTACCTGTATTTTCGACAAAAATAGACAACTCTATTTTTCCTCTGCGAAGTGTTGAAGAAAGAAAAGAACGCACTTGCAATTCTTTTTCTTTATAAAAAGAAGGTATTCGAATGTTTATATCGACTTGTTTAGAGTTTAAACTCTTTACTTCTACTGTGATTTTCTTTTTTGGAAGAATTAAAGTAGCTCTCCCAAAGCCTGTCATCGATTGAATCATAAATAACTATTTGTTGTAAAAATACGCAAATTTGTTGGGGAACAAACCCCTATTCCTTTACTGCTTTTGGCTTTCTACTCACAAGGTAAACTCCAATAAATATAATTAAAGATGCTAAAATCTTGATTGGGTCCAATTTGTCAGAACCCAGTATCAAAGCGATTATAGTGGCTAAAACTGGCTGTAAATAAATGTAAAACCCAACGGTTGATGCCCGCAATCTTTTTAATGCATATATATTGCACATGTAGGCCACAAATGATGTACCAATAACCACAAAAGCTATTTCTCCCCATATTTTATTCGAAATCTCTCCCCATTCTACGGCTAACGCATCACTATATCCAAAGGGTAAAATGACCACAAAACCAATACTAAACATCCATTTCATAATGGTCAAAAAATGATATCGAGTCATTAATGGTTTTACAATTGTCAGATAAATAGCATATGAAAAGCTATTAATCAATATGAATAAATTCCCTAAAGCTAAATTTGGGGTTCCGGTTTCTAGTTTCTGCCCGTAAACAGTTATTATAATTGCTCCAATAGCCCCTAAAACAACTCCAACTATGCGAAGAGGTAGCTTTTTTTCTCCATGGAAAATTATTGCCAAAATAAATACAATTATTGGTGTCGAAGTCATAGTAACAGCAGCATGTATGGGGGTCGTGTAGTTTAATCCTTTAAAAAATAACGACATATTAATTGCAACACCAAAGAGTGCACACAAAATTAAAATCCCATAATCTTCGCGCTTAACTTTTTCCCTGATCCATATGCGATGAACCATACGAAATAGAATCATACCACCTGTGACCCTTACCAATATGAATCCCATTGGTTGAATGGTATCGGGCATTACATCTTTTGCTAAAGTAAACGTAAGTGCATAGATAAGATTGGCAAAGAACAATGCCAAATGCGATTTGAGGACATCATTCATTTGCCAAGATATTTTTTAATGCCTCAATAGTCTTTTTAGAATTCCCTATAAAAATTTTATCAGCTACAATAAAAACAGGTCTTTTAAGAAAGGTATATTCCTCCAAAATAAGATTTTTAAAATCTTCTTCCTGCAAATTTTTGTCTTTCAGCCCCATACTTTTATACTTCATGGCTCTTTTACTGAACAAGGCCTCGTAAGAAGATGTGTGCTTATACATCTCTTCAATTTGCAGCTCGGTAATTGCTTCAGTTTTTATGTCTTGAAGCTGAAAATGGTTGTCTTTTAATTCTTTTAGTATACGCTGACAGGTATTGCAAGTAGATAGATG
>ERZ1046148.798-NODE-798-length-17617-cov-6.611434_pt1 | contig 17617 bp, 4 predicted proteins | sample MGYA00383090_ERZ1046148 | MGnify/ENA primary metagenome ERZ1046148 (study PRJEB29581, sample SAMEA5548360) | metagenome | biome: marine; feature: coastal; material: water | depth 25 m | study: Short-term variability in the microbial, nano- and picoplankton dynamics... | reverse complement strand
GTCGACGATGCTTTCTCACTCGATGCGACTGAATCTGTAGATACCGATGGCGATGAAATTGGTAACAATGCTGATACTGATGACGATGGTGATGCCTTTATCGATACAGGTGATGCCTTCCCACTCGATGCAACTGAATCCGTAGATACCGATGGTGATGGAATTGGAAACAATGCCGACACCGATGATGATGGCGATGGTGTTCTTGACGTCGACGATGCTTTCTCACTCGATGCGACTGAATCTGTAGATACCGATGCCGATGGAACTGGAAACAATGCCGACACCGATGATGATGGTGATGGTGTTATTGACACAGACGACGCATTCCCTCTGGATTCTGAGAAGATAGTCGATGATCAACTAGGAGCTGCAGATGAAGGAGATTCACAGCAATTGCTGATTATTGTTACAGTGTCTCTACTGATAGCAGGTGTAGTTGCAGGAATTGTGATTATGCGAAATAAGGAAGATGAGATTCTAGAGACCGAGAAAGACTTCACTCAGAATTTCATGCCAGGGAGATTCCAGCCTACTGATACTGCTATCTTACAAGAAATATCTCAGACAGTAGTAACTGCTCCTGTAGCGGCTCAGCCCGTTGCTGTAGAGCCAGCTGTTGTTCAGCAATGGACAGATGAAGGCGGTAATACTTGGAGAAAAATGGATAATGGTACTACCCTCTGGTGGAACGGAACAGATTGGCAACAATCGTGAACAGGTATTTTTCACAAAAAACTAGAGTATTATTCGCGTTCTCGGAGGAGATTGCAATTTGATAATCGCTAGTTTGTAAGGCACCAATCATACATCGATTGAATAACCGGTGCTAATGATTCTGATTTTTTTGTTAACTCGTAGGAAATCGACTTTGAATTACTTACCTCGCGCTTCAATAACCCATATTCTTCAAGTTCATTCAACCGTCTCGAAACGGTTGTTCCCGATGAGTCTACGTTAGATTTTATTTCACTAAAACTCAGTGAATCGCTTGCTTTGTGTAGTATCAAAAGAATATGTAAGGACTTTGATTTAGTTAAAATATCAAGGAGTCTGTCAACCTTAGCATAAATTGGATCACACTGAATCACCATACAATAACCAACCAGTGCATAGGTTCCTCGTATATGTATGTGACATCTAATTCGGTTTTTAGTGACATCAATGTAACCATAGGATTATCTTCTAAAATGGGTTAAGGCCTCTATGCGAGAGTTGCTGAGGCCCTCAGTCTTGGTTTATTCTCTAGTAGCATTATTGCTCACAGTTGTGTTTTCTCCAATGATGACACAACCCTCTATCCTTGAAGATTCAGATGATAATTTGCGTTATTCAAGTCCAATTCAAGCAACAATTACCCCTAGTTCTGGCTGGACCACAGGCGGCGAAGAAATTACGATCACAGGAAGTGGCTTTTCTGACCTCGCCTTCTCCAACACAACAGACGATGGAATTAACCATCAATGGGTGGAGACGACCATGGACTATACTGATGAAGCCGGCCGATACAACTCGATTGTTGCGGATTCAAACGGCCACATTCACGCCGTCCATATCAGCGGTGGAAATTACCAACTCAGGCACAGTGTCTATGATGGAAACAATTGGAATTCATTTAAAATCGATGATTGCGAGGGAGATGGATCAGTCTGCTGGGATCCTCACATGGTGATTGATGGTAACGACGAACTACACGTTGCTTACACTTTAGACAACGGTTGGTCTGAAAGGGTTGTTTACATGCATTATGACGGAACAGCTTGGACTGAAGAATTGATCTCTTCAAACGCGCATTTCGGCCCGGTTGGCATCGCAGTTGATTCGAACAATCATCCACATATATCCTATGCTGCCAAGGGAGAATACTGCGGAAATGGGCTTCGCATTGCGTCGTATGATGGTTCCAGTTGGACGGACGATGTCGTTGAAGAAGGTGACAACCGAGGTTGTGAATCTGCTATGGTCATCGATGAGAACGATAATATTTACATCGCCTATCAAAACCGTGACAATTCGAAATTGAAAATCGCGACGGACAAAAGCGGTTCATGGGACGCATACACCGTTGATACAGGAACTTCTCCGAGCAATTTGTATCCTGGTTACATGACATCGATGGTCATGGACGGGCAAGGGCAGTTTCATATCGCTCACTTCGATGATAAAGAAGATGATCTTCGCTACTCAACAGGCGCACCCAATGGGCCATGGTCGACTACAATCATCGATTCAACAGGACATACAGGTCGCGAACCATCAATCGCTTTGGACCCCACAGGAAACGTCCATATCGTATACAATTCTTGGTATGGCTGGGATTTGAAATACGCCGTATACAATTCTACAACCTCTTTGTGGGACCAGAGTTCCATTTCAACAACAGGCGATGTTGGTAAAGGAAATTCTCTTTCTATCGATCAATATGGGGTCATGCACGTCGCCTTTAGTGATGAGACCGATGACGTCTTGAAGTACGCTACAAAATCGACTGGTTTGCTTCAAATGAATGAAATAACCGTTCAATTTGGCCAATACGGCTCCGTGACTGGAACGGTTGTGAACGATACTACCATTGTCGTTACGACCCCAACGGCACTTGTAGGAACAGTAGACATCACACTGATGGATAAAGATGGTGACGAGCATATTCTGTCTTCCGCTTTTTCCTTTATCTCCCAAGATGATTTGGACAGCGATGGTGTTCTCAATACCGATGATGATTGTCCAAATGTCGCAGGTAACTCAACACATGATTTGAGCGGCTGTACTGACGATGACGGAGATGGTTACAGCAACACAGGCGATGCCTTTCCAAACGATGCCAACGATTGGACGGACAGTGATGACGATGGAGTTGGAGATAATTCAGATGCCTTTCCAAACGATGCTGGTGAGACGTTAGATAGTGATGGTGACGGTGTTGGCGACAATGGTGATGAATTCCCTGATGACGGTAATGAAACCGTTGATTCTGATGACGATGGTGTAGGGGACAACGCTGATGCATTCCCCGATGATGCCAATGAAACGTCAGACTCAGACGGCGATGGTGTAGGGGACAACGCTGATGCGTTCCCATATAACGCAATAGAGGCATTTGATTCTGACGGCGATGGTGTCGGCGACAATTCGGATGCGTTCCCTAACGATGGAAACGAAACCATTGACAGTGATGGGGACGGAGTGGGCGATAATGCTGACATTTTCCCGAACGATGCTAATGAATCAATTGATTCAGATGGTGATGGTATCGGTGATAATACCGATGAATTCCCGTTTACAGATAATCTACTCGATAGCGACGGAGATGGATATTTAGACTCAGAAGACGAATTCTCTGACGAGCCAACTCAGTGGAACGATACTGATGGTGATGGCTATGGTGATAATTGGGGTGACAGCGATTGGAATGAAAGCCGAACCTCAGAAGGAGTGGGTGTCTTCATCGAGGGTGCCCTCCTCTCTGACTATTGTCCTGAAGTGAATGGTACTTCGACGGATGATGGCTATGTTGGATGTTTAGATGTTGATGGAAATGGAATCGCGGATATTTTCGAACTGAATGAAACAAATCAAACAAATGGGACGGTGACCGAACTTGATTCTGATGGCGATGGTGTTCTTGACACGGATGATGCTTGTCCTGGCACTACAGTCGATACCCAAGTCGATAACTTCGGTTGTAAAGTTGTAGATACGCAAAATACTGAATCTGATTCTATCATTGATTCTTTCATGTCAGGAAATAGTGGCACAATTACCACAACAGTTGGTATTGGAGCGATTATGATTGCTCTGTTCTCTCTTCTTCAAACCAATCTAGTCGCTGCTCTTCTCCCAGATGCGTTCCGCTGGGTACAAGTCCTTCGTAAGAAATCCAAACTCAGCACGGAGGAAGTGAATGAATTGACTTATCTCCAATCATTGGTGCAAGCCTACTACCATAATCCATCAGAACTATATGAGGAATTGGAAGATATGAAGTTTGACCTCACTGCTCGTTATACGAATAATGAGGTCAAGAAAGAAACCCGTGAGAAATTAGTTACTCTCATCGATGAACTTCAACAATCCAACGCAGATCAATTGAAGCGGATTGCTCACAATGAAGCATATTTCGGACTTATCGGAACAATCGATACGATAGAAAGGACTGAACTCCTCGAGGAAAAAGTCGCGATGAGTGATACTTCACAGCCCCTTGAGCCAGTTTACAACGGCTCTCAACAATTACAAGAAGTTGGAGTAAATGCACCACCATTGAATGTGAATGGAGTGATTAAAGGAGATGGTTATGAATGGTACGAATGGCCTGAATCCAGTGGTACTTGGTGGTTTAGGACGGCATACACTCAAGATCAATGGCAGTATTACAGACAGTGATTTTCAGAGGTTCTAATCGTTTAACCGATTGCTGCTGGCTCAATCTTAATGTAAGTCGAATGCTATTGGTTGCAGTTGAACTCACCCATCTTGTTTAAGGTAAGAATGTAAACAGTCTTATGTTCGGGTAAGAAATAATCCTCTCTTTACCCACTAAAAGCGGAGACTAAGTTATGAATAATTTTGAATCACTTGGTCTTTCCAAGGAACTTCTACGCGCAGTAGAATCTGAAGGGTATACCACGCCAACCCCTGTCCAACAACAATCCATACCTCCGTTATTAGATGGGAGAGATGTTCTCGGTGTAGCTCAAACTGGGACTGGAAAAACCGCAGCCTTTGCATTACCAGTTTTGCAAATTATGAGTAGAGGAAGGCCACAAGGAAAACGCTACATCCGTGCCCTAATTCTGTCGCCAACGCGTGAGTTGGCAGCACAAATTGATGAACGATTTTCAGCATATAGCGAGCACCTTGATCTTAGGCATAAGGTGATATTTGGAGGGGTTAATCAGAATCCTCAAGTAAAGGCTTTGCAGAGAGGCTTAGACATCCTAGTGGCCACGCCTGGTCGTTTACTCGATCTCATAAATCAAGGGCACGTCGATATTGGGAGAGTAGAGTTTTTCGTTCTCGATGAAGCGGATAGAATGTTGGATATGGGTTTTATTAGAGACATTAAGAAGGTTCTCAATTTACTCCCCAAAAGACGGCAAAACCTTCTCTTTAGCGCCACCATGCCTACTTCTATTGCAGATTTGGCTGGTTCTTTCCTTAGTAATGCCATCATGATTGATGTAAGTCCAGAGGAAGTAACAGTTGACAGAATCGAACAGAAAATAATGTTTATCCGTCAAGTCGATAAGCGTAGATTATTGGTTAAAATTATCAAAGAAGAACATGTGAAACGAGGTATTGTTTTTACAAGAACCAAACATGGTGCAAACCGATTAGTAAAACAATTAGATCAAAGCAGAATTAGCGCCGCAGCCATCCATGGAAATAAAAGTCAAGGGGCGCGTACAAAAGCATTAGCTGGTTTCAAAAATGGCGACATCCCAATTCTAGTTGCAACCGATATTGCTAGTCGCGGTATAGATGTCGACGGAATTACACATGTATTCAATTATGATTTACCCAATGAGCCTGAGGTTTACGTTCATCGTATTGGAAGGACGGCAAGAGCGGGACGTTCCGGTGTAGCTTACGGCTTCTGTGATAATTCTGAATCAGGCTACTTAGTCGGTATTCAACAACTAATCGATTATGAAATTCCTGTTGATGATAAACATGACTTTCACTTCGCCGCAGCAATACCAAAGCCGGGGCAAAAGCCAGGGAAAATCAAGGATAATAAGTCTTCAAAGAAAAAGAATCACGGCTCGAAAAACAATAATAGGAATTCTAAAAATAAACCTAAAAGGCATAATAATCGCGGTAAAAGAAACGAATCTCCGGGGTCCCGGCCAAACAAACGTAACTCTCGACGACAAAACACATCGCGCCGCTCAAATGAGAATTAGGAAAAAACCTCGATAAATTAAAATTGAAAATGGAGGAATTCTTCTCTTGAACTTTAGTTTTGAGAACAGATTATCTACTGCAAAAGTGGCTATATGTGCTAAATTAAGTGGTACAGGGGGAGGGATTCGAACCCTCGAACACATAGTGACCGGATCTTAAGCCCGGCGCCTTTGACCAGCTCAGCCACCCCTGTATGGTTCGCTTGCAACGCGTGAATCATTTGAACCATTCTGATTAAACGAGTATTTTCATTCACCCTACGGGTGAGTATCTAGGGGCACAAGTAGGGCAAAATGGTTTAACACCCGGGTGCAGACGCAGTATTGGTGCGAAAGATGCGTATGCGTTTACTTCCAATGTTCATTATACTCTTGATGTTGTCTTCTACCATGCCAATTTCTTCGCCAGAATTAACTCTTAGTGATGAGGATAAACCTTCATTTGTACCTGCGAATCTCAAGTCATATGATCTTTATCTCGATAGTTCTAATTCAACTATCGGCGGCGATGGTAGCATCGTTACAATGGAGCCCTCGGGGAGCCACGAAGAGATGTCGGCGGTAGGGGGCTTGGAGTTTAGAAGTCGTGAATTAATCAGTGATCTTACTATCTATGGTAGTGGTTCTAGCGGAGATAAGATCGAACTCACAATTTATCTTAAATTCGAAGGGCAAGATGGTTCATCAGCCGACTTGACATTCACCTTACAATCGGGAACCGCTGATATCGCAAGTGAAACAATGTCCCTCGATGATCCATGCGATGGTAGTGGAGGCTTCGTTCCAGGCAGTGGCGGAGATTGCTCATGGACTTCCAGTGAAGTTTTCTTCACCATTGATGAAGACGGATATCTACTGAGTAAAGGCTCACAATTGCGTTTGACCGTAGATGCTTCGACAGATTGCCAATCCGGTGGGAGCGGTGTTCCCGGCGGCGAAGGTGGAGATTGCGATGTTTTGGTCGCATTCGGCGATGTTGAACAGACCGATGGAACGAGTAGATTGGAACTGAAGGCAAATGCACTTTCGGAATCATCTGTTAAGGCTCACGCACCAGGAACCCCTTGGAATGATCCTGAGAAGTTAGAATGGGCACCTAACCATCGCAGTGATTCTCGAACTATTTATTTCTCTGTTGATGTTCGTGATGCATTCGGTAGAGAAGACATCCAAAGTGTATCATTGGTGATGGAGACTCCTACTGGCGCTAATACTGTTTTCGACAAGGATTTTGAAGATGATGATTTGAAACTGGATAATAATGGGCTTGTAGGTAATTTCACATGGACTTACGATGAGGGAATTGCAGCAGGCCATTATCCTTTGAAATTACAAATAAGAGATGTTCAAGGGCATACAGTTGAATTTGACCATCCTGGTATTGATTTTGTCGAATATGCGTTATCTCTTACCTTGCCTGTCGGCAATACTGGAAATCTCATGATCGCCCCAGGCAAATCATCCAGTGTCGAATTTATGATTCAGCATACCGGAGAAGCGGGTTTGCCAATAAATGTCGAGATGATTTTGGTAACTCCTCTTCCATCCTCGTGGGCTGATGAAGAATGGGGTAAACCAGCTGGATATGAATTGTCTGGCGGCGGTGCATTTGCCCGTCCAATTCTAACTTTAGAAACACCTGATGGTGATCTTTCTACCGCTCCTGAAAGGCTCGAGATACGCGCTCGTGCCACAGTCGATGATGCTGATGGTGTTCCTGAAGAGGTTGCTTTTGAGGTAATTTTTCTTACGGTAGAAGAGGTAGATGTTTTCGCACCTCCACGCATTTCTATCTACGAAGACGTTGAACATCAACGCCAGATTGCTGATTCTAATCGTCCTGATTCATTTGATGCTAAACTTTCGCATTACATCGATTATGAATCATCTGGTTCACCCTTCTATGTCGATGTTTTCAATACAGGCTTCGACAGTGACACATTCAAAATTAAGGTAGAGGATATTCCTGATTCATGGCAATATAAATTCATTGATAATGGTACAGGTTTAGATTTGGAAACGGAGGGCGCAGGTACTGCTATCACACCCTCAATTGCGAGTCATGAATTACTGACCATGGTTATGATTATCGAACCACCAAGTGACCGAGATGCTCCTAATTTCGGTCTTGTAGAATTACGAGTAACAAGTTCTGGAGGTAGTGAATTACTTAGTGAAACCTCTTTTACAGTGCATAGAACGTTTGGCATTCTTGCAGAAGTTATTGCAGATTCAGATGCCGGTGACTTAGGAATGGTTGGGCCCGTGGATCCAGGTTCTAGCGTTTCATACCAAATTAGAATTACAGATTCGACTAATAGTGGTGGGCTAAATACTTGGAAGGTAGTAAGTCCAGATAAATTAGATACTAATACAGATGTTGATAGTTCATATGCAGCTTGGGAATTCACCATGACTGATGACTATGGTGACTCGGTCGTAGCCCTGAATCTAAGAACTAATGAAACATATGATTTAGAGTTGGCAATAACGATGACACAACAAGTTACTGCAGGTAATCATACTCTTTATCTCAGGGTCATTGAAGAAGGAGTGGATTCAGCAGAGGCGAGATACTTCGACTTACCTGTGGTTATCAAAGTCGATGAAGTAGTTACGCCCGGATCAATCTCGGTTGAACAAAAAACAGCAGTTTCCAAATTTTTACCTTTACAGAGCAAAAATATCGAGTTCTTCGTTGAGAATACAAACAATGTCCCACTCGACATCGTCATAACGGCAAAACCGCCAACTGGATGGGATATTGAGCTTCGCACAAATGCAAATCAAGTTGGTCAGGACTTCGTAATACTATCAGTTCCAGCATTTAGTAAAAATGAATTCACCATGGTTGTAACCGCACCAGAAAATATCCGTTCCGGTGATCAGTTTGAAATCGAGTTAAGAGTTACGCCAATGGATGATGAAACACCCTATCCTTTAGAGTATACTCAAACACCTCTATTCTCACTGATTTCGACTTGTGAGGGGCTCAATTGTGTTACTAATCAAATCGTGAATCCAAGTTCGCAAACCATTGGTCTATTCGTTGCACTAGGCTTGATTGTTCTGATTGCAATTTATCGCAAAGGTGCTCAATCAGCAGTGGGTTATGAGGTAGAAAAGACTTGGGCTGAAGATGATGATGATCTCGAGGAAGTTTCACTCGATATACCAGCTCCTGTCGTCGAAGAAGAAGACCTCGCTGAAGACTTAGAATTACTCGATGAATTAGACGAGTTGTGAGTTGATAATTTGACATGCCCTACGGGCATGTGTATGAACATCACTCCATTCCTCTTATTAGCCTAGGAATAACCCCCTAACTAGTGTCAACCATGTACGGGTCATCGAAAGGTAATAATTCCGCTTCCATGAATAACTCTATGATTAACCCAAATGTGAGGAATTCTCTTTCATTGGTTGCAATTATGATTCTCTCCTCATTTGCTGCAATGGACATCGGGATATATGGCGCACTCGGCTCTAGTTCTGCAGATCCAGACGGTGATGGACTTTCTACTCAAGTTGAATATCTAATTGGAAGTTCACCGAATGATTGGGATGAAGATAATGATGGATTACCCGATGGCTGGGAGTGGAAATATGGTTTGGATGTGTTCCAGTCAAGTCAATTGGGAGATGCTGATAATGACAATCTCAATAATTTAGCAGAATATAATTACAATATGCCTGCTAATTGGGATAATCCAGCTACTGCGAATGTACTCGAACAAGGAGTATGGTGGAATGGCACTGTCCCAGTTAATGATTGGGATGAAGAAGGGGTAAACGGCTATGCTACTACACTCTGTGGTGATGCCGGCAGCGACGGCGAAGGCATGGTTATCCTTTGTGATGAAGACCCAGTTGGAAATATCTGTACTGATGGATTTGACAACGACGGTGATGGTTTGGTCGATAGCGCAGATCCCGATAATGATGGAGATGTGGATTGTGCGACTAATGATGATGATGGAGATTGTCCCGGTGATACTAATGGTGATTCTGTTACTTGTGGACCTGGTGATGATGGTGTTGATGAAGATCCGAGTGGTTGGGATACCGATGGCGATGGTATGCCTGATGGATTTGAAGCCGCTTGGGGTCTAGATGCCACAGACCCTACTGGAGTTAACGGAAAAGATGGTGATGGTGATAGTGACGGCCTAACTAACCTCAATGAATACACGAATCCATCTTGGAACACAGAATGTGATGTTGATGGCTCAGGTCCATCCACAGAAGAACTTCCTTGTTGGAAACCAAATACCGATCCAACACTCGCTACCAAAACAATTAGTCCATGTAATCTAAATCTGGGGCTTGGTGGAGATTGTGCGACGAATGAAGTCGATGGTAATACTCAGACAAATCCAACTCTCAGCGACACAGATAGTGATGGCATAAGCGATGGCGATGAGGCAAACAATTACCTCACCGACCCAACATCTATCGATACAGATGGAGATGGCATCAATGATGGAATCGAGGTGGGCCTTACTTATGGTGTTCCGGGGCAAGCAAGTAATCCTCTTAGCAACGATAGTGATTCTGACGGTATCCCTGATGACCTCGAAGATTTGAACAAAAATGGTCTTGTAGATCCTGGGGAGACCGATCCAACACGTCCGCAAACAACAACTGATACCGATGGTGATACCATTATGGACTGGCAGGAAAATGCAAGTTGTACAGATTGGCAGCTAATCGATAGTGACTTTGGTGGATTGACAGATGGCCAAGAGTCTGAGGTTGAAAGAGGAGGATTAAACCCCTGTGATTCATTTATCAATTTTGAAACAGAAATAGTCTCTCCCCTTGGAACAGGAGGCGTAGGCAAACTACCTCTTCTTGACGGCAGTGGATTCAATCCTTTAGGAGGCACTGCTTACTACAATGAAGCTGGTGTATACACTGAATTTACTTATTCTGCAACTGTAAATGATGTCTTGCAGGGTGTGTCAGAACCTATTCCTGGTGGATTTGCAGGTGTAGCGACTGTTGAAAACCGTAATGGCTCATGGTGTAATGCAGCAGGCAGTGGGCCAAATTATTGTGATGATGATTACTTTGATACTGACGGTGATGGTTTAGCAGATTGGCAAGAAGATATGTTTTACAATCCAAATAACCCTTCAAATCCGGCATTGGTAGATTCAGATGGTGACGGGGTCAATGATTTCCAAGAGGTAGTAATCGATGGTACTTTGGCGACGGAGGCGTGCCATAACAATCTAGACAATGATAGTGATGGAATAAACAACTATTTCGAAGAGCATGACACTTGTCTTATTGAATGGATTATTACTAATGCTGGAGGTTCCGACACTCATATTACAAATCCTGATTTAGCCGATTCTGATTCAGGTGGTGTAGCAGACTTACAAGAGTACATAGATGGCACAGATCCCAATGATCCTTTGGATGATCAACTACCACCAGATTTCGATGGCGACGGGATGCCTGATGCGATGGAGAACCTTTCAGGTACCGACTGGCGAAACCCCGATACAGATGGTGGTGGTTTGACTGATGGAACTGAATGTCCCCCAGATACCTGGACACCAACTGGCTGTTCTGGTGCTTACGACCCATTAGACCCCAGTGATGATATTTCAAATAGCATAGAGGTATATTTCTACTCTAATGTCACAGCGGGTACAGTAGACCAAACAATTACTCATTATTGGCGCACAAACACCTATGACAAATACACAGGTGCTGCATATGGTACCGAGGTCGATATGCACATAGCTCAACAAATAAGCACTCCATATTCTAATTCAACCGATTTAGCAGACCCAGCATTTGTATCTTCAGATGTCACCTGGGAGGTTTCTTTCGAGAGTCCTTTAGAGCAACCACAAATAATACCCATGCCCGCTTATGTTAGTCAAATCACAGTATGGGCTGATGCTTCGGGAGAAGTAATGCGTACAAACGGTACTCACCGTTACAATGTTAGTGCAAATATAATCTCCAGTTATACTGCTGTTGCTCCTGAACATGATTACGATTGGACTACGAATTCTGCAAATAGTGTACCTTCTACATTATCTCCTTATGAACTAGAAACAGATAATAGGTTCAGCGATCCATTAGATGCTTATAATGTTGTTAAAACCACTACTGATACGGTTATAGCCAATGCAGGTGCTACTGATGCTCATTCAAAATTGCTGGCCATAAGGGCATACCTACGCGGAGAAGCAGGGACAGATTTCCAGAGGAATTACGATGGATCTAATCTACAACCAGGTGATGATATTGCTTATCACCTAATCGCTAATGCTCAAGAAGGAACCTGTTCGGAGTTCAATACCGCCTTCGTTACTATGTCTCGACTGGCTGGGATTCCTACTAGAGTAGTATCTGGCTACAAGGGCGGAACTTGGAATGGAGCTGGATATACGGTTTATACCGATGATTTTGCCTATTGGGCTGAGTCGCGAATTAGTCTTTCAGGTTCGACAGACATGGGATGGGTTCCCTATGAGGCCTGCCCAGATGCAGCTCAAATTGAGATATCTAATTTACAATGGTCACCTACTGAGTATGATAGAGATGGTAGTGCTGAAGTTGTTATTACTGGAAACTTAATTTATTCAGGTAATTCTTCTGGTGCTGAAGGTATTACACTAACAGGTTTCGTGATTGATCCAACCGAAGTTGACTTACTAACTCCATCGCAGGACCTCGGTAGAGTAAATCAGAATGTGTCTATCGTCGACGGAGAATTTAGAATTAATGGAACTATTAAGGAGGTAGGTCTGCCTGGATTTAACAATATTGTGATTTATCATCGTCAAACTGGATATGTTGCTTCGGGAAGTATAACTCTTGATCCTTTCATGAATATTACAGATGACTCCTTATTGATCCATGAATCACCTGCGGTAATTAATTCCCCAATACTAGGTGCTGGAGCAAATACTACTATCACTGGAACCCTATTACTCGAAGAACCTATCCAAATGGGTGCGGGAGGAATCGGTGATATCCAAGTTAAATTGGTATTCACATCTTCAGTTAATGGAACTAATACTTGGTTTGGAGATGTTGCTGAAAATGGGCAATGGTCGATAGAAGTTCAATTAGACGCAAACGAGAATCAAGCAATTATCGCTGGTCAACTCGTCTTTGATGGGTGGGTCGACACAAGTGAATCTGTAGGGTCACCGGCTAAACATTTACGTTCCAATACCGTCAACATCAATCTTGATGTAAGGCAGGCTCCAAAACTTACTGCAACAATTCAAGGCCCTGGTTCTGATAATGAAATATTCATACTTGGTGAAGATGTTTTCATCAATGGCACAGCCGAGAGTCAAGGTTCTACTCCCTCACCGATGAGTGGAGATTTGTTCTTTGGTATTAGAAAGAATGGTAGCGGCACTGATTTCGTTGAAATTTTCAACCGCACTGTTGCTGGTACAATCACTGAAGTGGTAACTTTACCAGTTGACTTAGCCGTTCCTGCTGGTGAAATTGAGTTAGCATTGATATTTTATCCAGATACGATAGATACTACTGACCAGTTATCTACCTCTGGAACTGATTGGTGGCTCAAGGGAATTATCTCTTTTGATATACAGGCTGAATCACAACAACGAGGTACACCATCTGTTATCATAATTAGAGTGACAGACCATATGGGAGTTACTACAAATGTCAATTTCTCTGGTAATTATGATTTTGACTTCAATAGTGCCTGGGTTAATACAACAGTAGCCCCTCAATCCTCTACATTACAGCCACAGTTCGATTTCTTAGCTAATTTACCCGCAAATGACTATCCATTTTCGGTCAGTTTCAATGGCTCAGATAATTTTACTACTTCATCTGCAGATTTCTTAGTTCGCATAAAAGCGGAAATAGATTTCAATTTCGTTATTGGTCAGGATTGGACGCATTCTGGAAATAGTACTTGGGTGACAGGGAGCATTTCTGATCAGTTATTGGGGACACCAGTTGTTAATAATCAGACTGAATTAACTCTTTCAATAAACAATGCAGCAGGTGATCCTGTTGAGGTTGGATATGAATTTGATGCCCTTGATTTGGCAACTGGTGAATTTAATATTTCAATAGATGCGCCTATGGGTTTTTCATCTGGTGTATACGAAGTTGAAGTTAGAGCAGACTTTGCTGTTCATTCAGGTGGAGTTGGAACTGAGTATTACCTTTGGGTGCCTGCAGATCCATTTAATCCAGTTCCCCCTTCATTTGAGATGGGTATAGAAACCGAATATAAGGTCCAAGCTGAAGAGAATCGAATTATTTTGGTTATGGACGAGCCGCAGGAGTTGGTCGCTCTTGTTACGGATGCTATAGGAGATGAAACAATAAGCGGAGCAAATGTTGAATTTATCTTTGATTGGGGTGGAACCAATAATACAATTGGCACAGCCTCTAGCGATGGGTCCGGAAATGCGAGTCTATCTTGGACTCCAACAGGTATAGTTCCTGGATATTATACACTTAGAATGAAAATTGATGATGACGCACCTGTAGTAGGTCTACCAAATGGAGCGACTCAGCGCCTTGGTAATTTCACTGATGTAAATGTGACTATACAAGTAAATTCAAATATTCGTATTGACATTCTTGATTCTAATATAATCGCTGATACAAATTTCATACTTGAGGGACAGGTGACCGATCTTGCTGGTGCTGATTTGGTAGACCCGGTTCTCGTCGAAGTATTCTGGCTAGGAAATCCAGATGAAAAACTGATATCTAATGTTCAAACCTTATCCAATGGGACTTTCAATCTAAGTGTGCCGACTGATACGTCTGGTAATGGAACAGAACGTGGTTCTCAAACCGTAGTAATATCTGTAATCGAAAACTCTTCTGAGTTTTATCTGACTTCAACAGCTAATCAGGTAGTAAATGTCATGGGTGTGACGGAGTTTGGTATATTGATACCTTTCAATCAATTAACTATCACAAGAGGCAATGATTTGGATTTATCTAGTAGATTGGTTGAATCCTCTAATCTCGATGATCCTCTCTCTGGACTAGATGTTTCGGTAATGTTCGATCAAACTCCAATAGGGTTTGAAACTACTAATGCGGGAGGTTGGGCGAATTTCACGCATAATATTCCACTATCGCAAAACCTCGGTCCTATTGTTATCACTTTCTCTTATGCTGGTTCAAGTGATCTCTTGCCCACTGAGGCTAATATGACGAACATACGTATTCGCTCAATTACAGTTCTAGTAATAGACCCTGTGACGGAAAATCCAGTAGCGGGCGAGATGTTCAATGTAACCGGTACAATCAGTAGCGATAATGGCTCTAATCTTACAACAGTTGGCGGTAACGCGTTAAGTTCTAATCTCGTTTTCAGTATTGATGGTTCTATTGGTGATGGATTTAGTTTCAGTAATGGTTCCATACAAGAGGATGGGACATGGCGTGGTGAAATTACATTGAATTCAGACTTTGCACGAGGAACTCATACCATCAATGCGACATTTATCGCAGGCTCATCCAATCACTACAATAGTAGTTCAGACGAAGTGAGTTTCGATAGTAGAGGATTCAGTACCATGGCCTATACCTCTCCATCACTAGATGGACTAGGCAATCCATCACTGGTTCATCGTACGAACCGCGGTGATAATTTGACTGTCAAAATCCAACTCAATGACAATTTGGGCGGTGCGATAAATAATGGAGAAATAACGGTTGCATTAGACGGAACAACAGTATCTGATAGTAATTTAACATTAAGTGATGGAAGTGCTGTGATGATAATTAAAGTTCCAGATGATATGAATCCAGGTATTGCAACTTTGACTGCAACTTACGATGGAGAAGGGGGCGTCAATGGCCTTTTAGGTTCGATGCAAAAAATCACTTTCATTGTTCTAGCCCAAACCATGATTACCATTACTGATGGTCCTGATTTAGTACAAGCAGGAACTGAATTCACTATTACTGGAAATTTGACTGATGACCTCAACAATTCTCTATTCATAGACGGGGTTGAAGCAGGTGGTGTAGTTCATCTTTGGGTCGACGGTGTAGATGTTGCTTCGGTTTATAGTGACAGCTTGCAAGGTAATTTCAGTGTCTCACATACTATGCCATTGGATTCTAGCATAGGCGGTCACACTATTGAACTAAGATTCACTGGAGGTAAAGAGTTTGTAGATCCTATTGGTGTTGGTGATAATTCCAACCCTGAATATTATCTACCAAGTTCTGTAACATTAGGCTTCAATGTCAGTGTTCCAACGTCTGTAACCCTATATGGTTCAGGAAGTGAAGTTAATCGAGATAGTGCTTTGACCATATCTGGGAAACTAGTTGACATTGTTGATAACCCACTGCCAAGCCAACAGATAGATGTCTATGTTGAAGGAGAATTTAGAACCAGCACTCAAACTGATGGGAATGGTGATTTCACTGCGGTATATGTCGTCGATAATGATGCTGAATTAGGTGCTAATGAAGTAGTGGTTATGTTCAATGCTTCTGGTTTCTATCTCAATTCATCTGCTAATGGGACTTGGTATATTTTCTCACCGATAGTTGTCAATGTCAGTATCGGAGAGCGCCTATCAGTAGGTGAACCTACCAATGTTACAGGTAGCGTCATGGATAATAATCTTGAAGGAGTTGCTGACTTGGATGTCACATTAATCGTTGAAGGTATTATCATCGGCAATGTAACTACTTCTGGAGATGGTACTTTTGAACTTCTATGGACTGTTGACGACCGCTTTGGTGATGGTGCCAACAAACTCTCAGCAATAGTTTCCGCTCAGGGTTGGTATAGGGCTGGTCAGGCTAATACTACCTTTGACTTAGCTCACCGTTCACAAATCAATCTAGAGTTTGATTCTGGAACAGAGGCTAATCGCGGAGGTAGTTGGTTACTAAGTGGTCGGCTTTTCGATATTGATGACGCTAGCAAAGGCTTGATTGGAGAAACAGTATCTATCTATCTTGATGACCAGTTGGTGATGAATACAACTACCAACCTCAATGGAACTTGGAGTGCAGTGTTAATTGCTAATATGAACTTGAGTAGAGGAATACACATCATCAACGTTGATTTCGCAGGTAGCAGTGGACATTTGGCAACAAATGCAACTGGTTCAGTCAAAGTTTGGGCTAATGTTGAGATTCATGTTGATTCCATCAGTAGTATTGCAATACGTAGTGATTCTGTAGGTATGCCACTAGAAATCACAGGTAGAGTCATTGAAAAAGGTGGAGGCGAGGTCCAATTAGACTTTGTCAACCTCACACTTGGTAATGGAACTGGGTGTGTCGTTTCAGCAGCAGGGGCAAGATGTATCGATGAGGTTTCAATAACTTGGGAAGATGGTGTGTTTACAATGTTGGTCACAGTACCTTCATGGGTAGATCAAGGTATGACTTTCCTCGTTATAGAAAGCGATCAAATCAGTTCGGAGTTCTTCAAGAGTAATTCTAACTCGACCCCAGGTTTCTTTTTGCAAATCGATGCAGAAGTAATAATATTTGTTGAACCGATTATCGAAAATGAACAAGAGGTAGTAATGGGCTCAGTAACAATTCGTGCCAAGGATACGGGTCAAGGTGTGCAAGATATTTCTGTTGGCGTATTCCTTGATGAATTAACCAATAATTCTCGATTGGATGATATGGAAATAGTTACTGACGGCTCAGGTGTTGCTAAATTCAAGTTTAATGCAGAACCACCT
>ERZ1046148.796-NODE-796-length-17624-cov-7.133815_pt1 | contig 17624 bp, 16 predicted proteins | sample MGYA00383090_ERZ1046148 | MGnify/ENA primary metagenome ERZ1046148 (study PRJEB29581, sample SAMEA5548360) | metagenome | biome: marine; feature: coastal; material: water | depth 25 m | study: Short-term variability in the microbial, nano- and picoplankton... | reverse complement strand
GTTCTGACTCCAAATGTTCGCGGCTGGCCTGCTTTAGCATCAACTGCTAAAATTGCTTTAGCAACTTCCGCAGGCTCTATTGTTTCTGCAATAACTCTTGCAGGGTCTATCGCCACGACCCCTAATACATGGCAAAGTAAATTTTCTGCATCGGTACTATCCGATGAACTGCTAACTACATCCATGCTTTCAATTCTATCTTGGAATAGAGAGATTTCAGCATTGATTGCTAGACGCTCCATGTTGTTTACCAATGCTCTTTGAAATTGACGGCGAACAACTCTGCTTTTGAGCCCAAGTTCGCCAAAGCGAAGGATCCAAGCTTGATTCATCAAATCACCTCACTCATCATTGTGAAGTTCAATCGTTCCTTCTGGCTTTTGATTTAGCGATTTAGTAGTATCATTACGTGCTGCTTCTAATGCATCCAAATAATCTTGAGTTACATCACCAGTGACATATTCACCATTGAAACAACTCGTATCCCAAGATTGTTTTCCTTTGATACTCGTTACCTCAACCAAATCTTCCAAGGTTTGGTAAAATAGACGATCTGCACCAATTGTATCTCCGATTTCATCAACTGTCTTTCCATTTGCAATAAATTCGGTAACCGCTGGCATATCGATGCCGTATACATTTGGATGTCGAACTGGAGGTGCTGCAGATGCAAAGTATACCTTTTTGGCACCCACTTCTCTAGCCATTTCTACTATTTGGGCAGAAGTGGTTCCGCGCACAATTGAGTCATCGACGAGTAAAACATTTTTTCCAGAAAACTCGTGAGGTATAGCATTTAATTTTCTTCTAACCGATTTTTTGCGCATAGCTTGGCCAGGCATTATGAAAGTTCTTCCAATGTAACGATTCTTGACAAACCCTTCTCGATATTCCACGCCTAATGCACCTGCCATCTGCAAAGCAGCATATCTACCGGAATCTGGAACTGGGATTACGGCATCGATATCATGGTCTGGAAATTGCTCAAGTATTCGTTCTGCTAGTCGTTGGCCCTGATTCAAACGTGCTTGGTATACTGAAATTCCATCAATAATCGAATCCGGTCTTGCGAAATATACATGTTCGAAAATACAAGGTGAGTGAAGAGTTTCTGTTGTGCACTGCTTAGTAAATAATTGTCCATTCGAAGTAATGAATATCGCTTCACCTGGCTCGACATCTCTTACAACATCGAATCCTAATGCGTGGATAGCAACTGATTCACTTGCAATTACCCATTCTGTCTCGCCATCTACTTCACGGCTTCCAAAGATCAATGGTCTAATTCCATTAGGGTCACGGAAAGCAAGAATTCCATATCCTGAAATCAAAGATACGCAGGCATATCCACCTGAAATCTGTTCATTGAGAGCTGTTACTGATGCGAAGATCGTATTGACATCAACATGTATCTCGCCATCGATTTGTACATTTGGTGTGCGTGAATGTAATTCCATTGCTAAAAGATTCAGCAATAGTTCGGAATCTGAAGTTGTGTTAACATGTCGCCGATGTACCCCTGTAAGTAAACTCTTAATTTCAGCAGCATTGGTCAAATTACCATTATGTGCTAAAGAAATTCCAAAAGGGTAGTTGACATAGAATGGTTGAGCCTCAGCAGCAGAAGATGAACCTGCTGTCGGATAGCGAACATGCCCAATTCCAATAGAGCCTAACAAATTCTTCATGTGATTTTTGTAGAAGACATCTTTGACCAATCCAGTGGATTTACGCAGATGGTATTTTCCTTCATGTTCAGTCATCATTCCAGCCGCGTCTTGGCCTCGGTGTTGGAGTACTGTAAGACCATCGTATAGCAATTGGTTGATGTGATAACCGCGACGACCAACGAGACCAATTATGCCACACATATGTCTCGCCTAAATCATTCGAACCGCTGGGGCTTTACAGCCCTTTCTCTACTGAAGTTCAAGGGCGATGAGTCTTCTTTGCCCAATTGTAAGAACGAATCTTAGCGGTGACACCGTAGCCACAGGATGCGCATGCGCTCTTTTGCTTGTGGTATGCGTTGCGACCACAACGGCGGCAACGCAGATGGGTGGTCTTCTGACGCTTACCCATGGATGGAGTACCCTTAGACATGATATCACCTGACGGCTGGGCCACCGACCCTTAGTTTATCAAACCGACGGCAGGTAAGGATTACTCTTCTTCTTCAAATAATACTCTTCTTTTGCGTCCTGTAATCGTTGCAAACGTTGTACCAATAGCCAATAATGCAGCCAATAGCATCGCAGTTCCGCTAACTAACAGGTGAACTATATTCGAAAGCATCTGTGCACGCACACCACTATTCGCTTCAAGTAAAAGGTCGTCATTTGAGAGTAAAATGTACGAAATTGCGACTCCAAATACAATTGCAACTATCATTCCAACCAGAGGGGCCAATGGGCGGTGTCTTGAATCTGCATAGAAGAACAAATTACCAAGAAGAAGTATTCCCATTACTACATATGAAGTCAATATGGCATTTCCAAATCGCTTGAACGATTCAGGATGTGAACCTCCTCCTATTGCAATGTCGATTGTAATTAAGATTAGAATCGGTAGTAGCGCAGCTAAAATCAGAAGTTTCCAAGATGCTGTTGGCTCCTTCATTCTTCTTCACCTCCAATATGATTCTCTGCAAGTTTGACTACATGTTTGATCTCATCTTTACTTGGAGGGGGAGAATTACCAGGCAAGGGTAGTGATTTTTCATAACTCCAGATTACAAGGGCAAACGCACCTATTGCAGAACCCACTCCTACAAATGTTCCAAAAATATCTGCAGAGGCTAACCAAAGGTATTCCCTGAATTCATCAGCGGTTGTAAGGTATCCATCAAACAACATTGCAGATATTGCAATTCCCATCATTAGAACTGAAAGAAGGATCAATTTCATTGCCTCGCTACCTCTATTGTCTCCAAACCCGACCAAAGCGATGGCTGCAGTAGAACATAATGCTGTAGAGAAGAGAAGGAATGTTGGCCAGAACACTATCCAATAGGGATTAATTTGGCCATCTCTCCACAGTGGCGTGAAATTGTACCAATGCATTAAGCAAAAGATGATGATCGAAATTGCGACTGCAAGAGTCCCACTCCAACGGGCGGTTGAATCTAGTTTTCCAACTGGCACATTTCCTCCAAATACCATTCCATGAATCCCATAAGCCAGCAAAAGCGAGGGTGCCAGAATTGAAAGTAGAAGATGGCCGGCGGCCGAAGAGTCAGAGGAAGGGACTGTCCACGCTGAAATTAGGACTAAAAAGAATCCAATTAATGATAAAATAAGTCCTGGCTTTTTGGAGATTCCACTAATGCTCAACCACATTCCCAGAGGTATCGTACAGAGAGGAATCCAAAACCAAATGGCTGCTTCGAGCATTGAATCCATAACCTGACGGCGACACCCTGATTTATGAACATCACCGGTAATCTTGCATTCAGTGGGCTGATTCGGGGTTTTGGTGATTCCGTCACCACTAAATAGAGGACGCATGTGGGCCGAATGCTCAAGGTGAGACTATGGTAAAGATGCCACGACAAGTCAAGCGATACAGTCCTAGTGCAGGTAAGCATACCATGCACACAATCGAGCGCGTAAAGAAGAAGCGCGCTAGTGAATTAAAGTGGGGTCAGCGACGTTTCCGCCGAGTCATGGCTGGATACCGTGGTTTCCCACGTCCAAAGCCTGATGGCAGAGAGAAGCCAACCAAGCGCGTTAACATCCTTTTCCGCTGTACTGAGACTGGAAAGGCGCACTATGCTCCTTGCCAGCGTGCAAAGAAATTCGAATTAGTCGATAACTGAGGTGAATAGAATGTCTGCAAATTTCCTAAAGGTTTCATGCCGTGATTGCTCGAATGAAAGTATTGTGTTCTCTCGTGCTACTACTGCCATTTCTTGTGCAGTATGTGGTGCTACTCTAACAAATCCAGCTGGTGGCAAGGCTCAGTTGGTCGGCTGCAATGTCGTAGAAACCCTTGAGTGATTGGAGGCTAGACCTCCATGGCAAAGAATCTCTTAGAAGGTGGACCTTCAGAAGGCGAACTTGTTGTTGTTCTTGTACGTGAAGTAAAACAGAACGGCGCATATGTCGATTTAGAAGAGTACAAAGGAATTGAAGGATTCATTTTTATTGGTGAAATCGCTAGTGGATGGATCAAAAACATTCGTGCCTTCGTCCGTCCAGGTCAGCGTTTAATCTGTAAGGTAATGCGTGCACGTAAGGATAAGAATTCACTCGAACTATCTCTTAAGTCTGTAAATGAAGAACGAAAGAGAGACCGACTTGCAGAATGGAAGAACGAAGAAAGGGCAAAGCAACTTCTGAAGGTTCTAGCAGAACAAGTCGGGTGGTCAGATGCAGAATTGGCAGAAACTCAATTGGAGTTGACCGAATCATATGCAACACTGTATGGAGCATTTGAGGAAGCCGCAACAAAACCTGAATCTCTAGCAGAAGTTGGTTTTGAAGGTGATTGGATCGCACCTTTCATCGAGATTGCAATTAAGAACATTATTCCAGATACCGTCGAGATACGTGGGCGCTTTATTCTAAATGTTGAGCAAGCAGAAGGCATCGAAGTTATTCGAGAGGCACTTGTTGCTGCAGAAAGCATTTCTGATGAAAAGGCCGAATTGGAAGTTAGTTGCTACTACGACGGTGCTCCGTCATATCGTATCGAATTGAAAGCACCCGATTTCAAAACCGCTGAAGATGGTTGGAACAATGCTACTTCAGCATGCATTGATGTCGTAGTCGCAGCAGGTGGAACTGCAGAATCTGAGAGGGAGTGAAGTGGCACGACAACTTATGCAGAAATGCAACGATTGTGCAACTCATTGCCTTTCTACTACATGTCCTAAGTGTGGAGGAGTGGCCCAAGCTGCTGCGCCTATGAAGTGGTCACCTGAAGATAAGCGTGCTCACTTAAGGCGCCAACTCGACGGAGTTGAAGAAAGCGGTTGGCCTAATTCACTCCCTACATTGGCCTCCGGCGAAGAAGAATGATGCGAATCATTATACCGCGTCGAAAGCCGTTGACTCTTTCATGGGTGCACTAATCGACTGGATTTCGCAGCCCCAAACGCATGGCAACTTACTGATTGTTGCCATGCCAGGGGTTGGCGACGTCGGTAAGTTGGCTATTGATGCAGTCAACACAGAATTAGATGCAGAACCAATTGCTCGTATTCTCCATCCAACTTTACCCCCACTTGCTAGATTAGATGAAAATGGATTGCTAGTCCCTCCACATATTCTTCTTTCGCGAGTTGAAATTGATGGAAAAGAAGTATTCACCCTAACCGGTGATGCACAACCTATGACTCCTGAAGGCCAACATGAGTTGGCAGTAACTGTCCTCGAATTATTTGAGGGTGGAGAAGTTCTGGTATTAGCAGGAATGTCTGCAGAAGCACAGAGAAAAGAAGTATTCTCAATTACAAGTTCATCGAGTTATAGAATTGAATTAGAATCCATGGGAGTCGATGTTCGTAGAGATGAGCCAAAGGCTGGAGTAATTGGAATGGCTGCCTTGATCACCGCCATTGGCCCGATAAAGAATGTCAAGACCTCCTGTACGATTGCCACAACCGTAGGCAATTCTGCAGACCCCGTAGCGGCCCAATTGTTGTTGGAGACCATTCGCAAATGGTGGAGTCTTCCATTACCAGTTCCAATTGATGCAACTGCTAGACTAGCAGCCAAACTGAAAGAGATTCACCCACAAAAAGCCGATGATATGGTTTCAGAACTATCGGAGTCTCCCGACTCCATTTACATGTGATTAACCGCCTGAACTGACGATTGTCAAATCCAGTGCAACATCTCCGTTCAAAATGGTAGTATGCGGTAGCACTGTATCTTCATGGCTGACAATGACTGTAGAGGGGTGTATTCCTGCAATATCCAATGCTTGCTTCACTGTTGAGCCTGCATCTAATTCTATGACATGATCATGCCCGTGCCCCTTCAGTGCGACCTTCATCAGCCCACCCCAGTGACATCACGCTTATGACGGTCTTGTAGGTGGGCGGAATACAAGCCGAGATCGCATAGCCTGGTATTGCGGTGGATTCGAAATCCACTGTCCCCTGGACGCGGGAGTTCAAATCCCCCTCTCGGCGCTATCAAACTTTTGAGATTAGGATTTACTTTCCATCCAATCTTCAACTTCTTTGGTAGCAAGAATTAGTGTTGGAGCCCAAAGACCCACAAATATTCCCAGTTGTTCATCTCCGCTAACAAAGTAGAGATACAAAGATCCCAATACCGATAACATGCTTGCTATTAATCCAATTCGTGCTAATTGTCCACTCATTTTTTACTCACCTTATCTTGAACTTTGTGAGTCCATTAATAAGATGGTGTTTATTTTCACTAATTTGAAGATTAATTAATCATCTGCTCTGGATATAACATACAATGTGCTACCCTTCTCTAGATTAGCTTTGACATCTATTGCCCAAGCATCTAATGAGACATTTAGCACTGCGATTTCATCACCTTGCTTCAGTGTATTGAAAATACTAGGCCAGGCATTATCCCACCCTTCTACCGCAATTCGGCCACTCTCATCTAGCAATACAATTCCTTTGCGTGCCCATGGTTTACCATTCTTGGATACTCCAGATTTGAAGGTCGTATACGCAATCCTACCTGCAACATTCCATCTTGCTTGGAAATCAAATAATCCAATATCACCATCTTCTGCTTCAGATGCTTTTTCAATGCGCGCATGTGGATCTACTTTGAGTTGTAATTCACCCTTCCAATTTGTTGAAGGCACTACTCCAATTAGTCGCAATTTGTCACCTTTTTCCAACTCTAGTGGATAAGTAAGTACTCCTTCACTTTCGCTTACCATAATACGTACAAAGGCAAACCCATCATCGTGTTGAATTGTAAGATTAGGTGGTTGCTCGGGCACTTGGGTAACACTGAAGGCTTCGCAGAAAATATTGACACGTGGCTTCAAATCTCCAAATGGTGTAAGTTCATACACCTTGAGGTCTCCAGAAGGCTGGTGTTGACCACCGTCTGGTAAATCATCATCACCAGTACCGTTTGGACACAAACTAGCCCAGTCGCAAGTAGAACAGCGTGGTTCTTCGGGATCGTCTATCTTTACTCCACCCTCAGAGTAGCCACGTACCGGTCGCGGAATTGGAGGGCAATCTTCGATTGTAACTTCACTACCTTTGATTTCTTGCCATAAATCGCTTAATTTCGATTCTAGAGATTCTATTTCTTGGGAGCTTGGCGGTTGAATCACCTTTCTTACATTCACTCCAGCATACCAAACCTCTAGAGCATCAGGAATTTGACCATTATGTGTTATCGACCAAAGCATTGCATAAATGCGCAATTGCTCAACATAATTACCACTACGGTCGCCACCGCCTCGGCTAGCTTTAAGGTCCATAATTCTAATTTTACCTCCATTTCGGTAGACTAGATCGTATTCACCTTGGAACCAATGTTCGGGGTGAATAACATTCAGTGAGAACTGTGGGGCATCCGGGTCAACAAACCAAGGCCTAGCGATTTCCCAAGCCTCTACAAGCGTGCAGTCACCTGAATTGGCCAATGGATGTGGACCCGTATTCTTTCGCCCATCGGGGGCAGGAATTGCAGGTCGATTTCCATCACGCCATTGGGTTAACTCCTCTTGAGAAACTGTGTCCTTACACTCTCTTACTTCATCCATGTGCATACCGAGTGCTGTTACGCACATGTCACGGTATGTGTCCATAGAATATTCATGCCAATTTCCGGATTTACGTGCATCTTTACTCCATTCAGCATGCATTGCATCTCTGATACCTGGCCAATGCGCATCTACTCTTGAGGCACACCAAGCCATGAAGTCGGAAGGCAACTCATTGTCTAGAAGTGGCAATAAGTGGTCGGCACCCTTGGATAAGACATCAGCAGGTGCTGTATTGAATACAATACCTGGGGATTCCATCAAAACCCTACAGACACATTCCTCAACTGCCCTTCCCAGAAAGAGAGGGGGAGTTTGCGGGAATTTGAGTCGCATCTTATTTTGGTACCACCAAAGTCGGGGACAATCGTCCCAAGTGTTAGCCTGCGAGGCTGATAATCGATTGAATGGTCCGATATTATCGGACTCGGCATCTGCAATCTGCACTGGCATGACTCCACAAGCCCGCCTTGGAGTCTATTCAAGCCTTCGATTTGATTTCGATTCTTGTGGTTCTCGAATCTATTCTAAGTTGAACTAATCCTTCTCTCCAACCTAATTCTACAGATGTCAATTTCGTGACCATTCCTGGCCTAATCGAAAGCATTGTTCCATTGATGGCTGACCCAAATGCTACTACTTCAGCAACGCGTTCACCATCCCAAATATGGAACGACATCATCGACCATGGCCTTCCATCAGCTCGCTTTCCATCTCGCTTTGAGCAGCATAGAACAACCCCTTCGATATTTGCCTTGGCACGTAGCATTCCCATCCGAGTTAATTCCGCATCGGATTCGAGCACAATAGAACTCTGTTCATCTAAATATAGTCGCGGTTGGCGACGCCAAACACCAGGTAGCGCTCCGGTTATTATGACGTCGTCTTGTGAAGAATCATGCATGGCAGGGTATGCGCCTGGTTGGCTTTCCTCTAGCGTAATCATTTTGTCTCCAGATTTGATCATTGCACCTAGAACCGGCTCACCATAGTGATTGGGAAGTGGTCCCCAAGCGCCTTGCAATTTACCTTTGACATTGACACGGGAAGGAATAGAAGAGAGAGGCTCACACGGCATTGTAATCTCTGGTGAATCATACGGGACCTCTGATACAGCACACCAATGACATCCACCTGCTTCTCCATCGCATGGAGATTCCAAAGGAAGTTTGTTATCAGTATTCCAAGATTTCATTCGGTCATATGTATCTCTATACTGGGATGTGGAAAGAGGACTTACTTCAACCACTTTACGTAAACCATTGGTTAGGTACCATCCTTCTAGGCCAGCGCAAGTGGTGTCATGGGTTTCATTCCAAAGCCATGCATAGAAATTCAATTGTGAATCAAGGCTTGACGCAAATTTACCGCCTCCGTCACCCATTTTTATATCGATAATTCTTACATTCCCGTCCCATCGTAGAACCAGATCACATTCACCAGCCGCCCATCTATCTCGATGGTACATCCGTTGTGGTTCAGGATTCCTCGGGTCTTTTACCCAAGGCCTAGCGATTTCCCATGCATCTTGCCAGGTAATAGTTTCACTGAATTCATGCTTTTCGTCTTTCCATACAACCATACTATTGGTTTTGTTTGGTTGTGTATAGTGAGGTGGTTGGTCCCAACAAGGAGCTGGTATTCCAAAATCGAAATCCCCTCCACCTGCTTCAAAGCATGCCTTAACTTCCTCTAATTGTAATAGAATCCCATTCCTGAGCATCTGTGATACCAAGTCAAGATTAAATGATTCTTCAAAATCACCATCTGACCATAAAGCATCACTAAAGATTTCCCGGCCTTTTGAAATAGCATCTTTGGCCTGTATCTCGACCAAGCCAAATAGCCACTGTTTTAGTCCATCTAAATCATCTACAGCAGGAGGACGGTGCATCAAAATTGAACAAAATGCATCTTCGACTTCTATACCCATTACTTGGTGCGGTGAAAGTGGGCCTCGCAACCCAATTCGGTAGTTCAGAAACCATTGCTTTTCACAACGAAGAAATGTTGTAAGAGAAGATGCCGATAATCGGCCGCGAGCCATCCCGATGGATTGTGCTTCTGGAGGGACCTGGGCTGGCATATTTCACCTCATGAATCAAAGGAGTAGAAGTCCCCTTTGTTGCGTTGTTCACGATCTTTACGACTTGCAGATTTGTTGATTCTAGGCCTCTTAGAATCATGGTCTCTCCTGAATGTTACATCAACTCCACCAAGGAATCGGTTCATTCCTTCTCTCAATTTGAATGGGCCTTCGGCTTTTCCTTGCTTACCGCCTTCACCCTCAAACACAAGAAGTGAATCAGATACGATATCTATGAAGTATACATCATGGTCTATCACGAATGCTGCTTTTTCATTAGATTCCATTGTTCTACGAATTGCTTTTGCGGTTTCCATACGCATATTAGCATCAAGATGGGCACTAGGCTCGTCAAGTAGGTACAAATCTGCTTCTTTGCCCAGACATATGGCTATTGCAACAGATTGTGCTTCCCCTCCTGAAAGATTGTTCACCATCTTAGCAAGTAATTCATCAACGCCTAACGCACGAATCACGTTGACATTGAATTCCCCTCCTCGCCATCGAGGACCAACTTCGGCATCTAGCCAAGTTTGGACTGTGCAATCCATATCTGTGTCAATATGTTGCGGTTTGTAAGAAACTGTGGCGTCCGCAGTTACCCACCCGCCATCATATTCGTATTCACCAGCGAGAATCTTAACCATAGTAGATTTGCCAGTCCCATTAGGTCCAACAACCCCAACAACTTCGGTTTGGTGTACCTTTCCATCCCCTGTAGAAAGATGAAATTCACCTAATTTCTTCTCAAGTCCACCCCATGAGACAACAGGGTTTCCTAATTCATTAGACCGGTCTGTATGGGTCTGAAATTTAATCGGTTTGTCTCTAATACGAACATTTTGTTCAACAAGGAAACCGTCTAGGTATGCATTTATTGCCTGGCGAGTAGAACGAGCTGGAGTGAATATTCCAAATGCTCCTTTCCTGCCATAGACAATATGAATCAGATCTGCTAGAACATCCAAAACTGCCAAATCGTGTTCAATTACGATTACTCTCGAGGTTTCGGCTAATTCCTGGATGATTCTAACAATGCGCATACGCTCATAGATATCAAGGTAAGAAGATGGTTCGTCGAAGAAATAAACATCTGCGTCTTTCATTAGAGTTGCACAGATGGCAACTCTTTGCAATTCTCCTCCTGATAATTGATCTAAATCCCTTTCCAATAGGTGGTCTAGGCCTAATTTTTCCACCATTTCGAGATAAATTCCTTTCTCATCAACTGAAGAAAGAAGTTGCCCGACCTTTCCCTTAACAGCTTTAGGAATATGGTCGACGTATTGTGGTTTCAATGCCACTTTGATCTCGGATTCACTTACACTGATTAGGAAATCACGTAATTCTCCACGAGGTAGACTTTCAATTACATCTTCCCACCAAACTTCATCAGCTTCGAAATTCCCTAGGTTTGGTATTACCGAGCCGCTTAGAATATTGAATGCCGTAGATTTACCCATCCCGTTTGGACCTAAAATTCCTACAACGGACTCTTTCGATGGCGTAGGTAAGCGGAATAATCGAAAACCGTTAAGAGAGTACCTGTGAATCATATCACTTTCTAATTCAGAGGGTAATTGGGTGATGATTAGAGCATCGTGCGGGCATTTGTTAACACAGATTCCACATCCGATACATAACGACTCTGAAATGTGGGGTTTACCAGTGGAGTCATCCATTACAACGCATTCTTGGCCATTACGGACAGGTGGACAGAATGTCATACACTCATCCATACATTTCTTTGGTTGACAATTGTCTTCCTTCAGAACTGCGACTCGCATACTTTACCCTCCTGTAAATTCGTCTTGTCTAGTGTTGTTCATGAATCAGCCGGTAGTTATGGCAATTCAATGCCCTTTGCAGTAATGCAAAGGGTTCACCATCTTGCCAAAGCAAGTAAAGTGTATCAGACCAATCCCTTGACGTGCTCGTGACCACGAATCAACTTGGTAGTACATGGAGTTGGGAACTTCATGCTAGCCTTACGCAGTGCATCCTTTGCAACCAGATAGTGTTCTGGTGTGAATTGTATTGAGATAACACGCTGTCCACGCTTTACACGTGCAGCTGTTCCAACATTCTTTCCGAATGCACAGCGCATACCTTGGGATACACGGTCTGCACCTGCACCTGTAGCCTGCTTATTCTCACGAAGGATGTGATGAGGGTAGGTGTGTACACGGAGTGCGTATTTATCTACACCCGCTACATTCCTGATTGTGGAATTTGAAATAACACGAGCCGCTTCTAGAGCGGTGTGGCGAATCTGACATGATTCATCAGCAATCAGATTTAGTTCCATAAGGAACTCTCCTGTTTCTGCAGCACGGCGGTTACCGGCGTAGAAATTCAGGATACGGTTGTTTGGCACACCGCCGATATACTTGCGACGAGTATATGCTGGACCTTTGAGTCTACGATACATTACTGCGGGCTTACGTGCCATGCTTGATACCTCCGAACGAGTTTGCGACCGACCATCCCTATTTGACCATACCGATGCGCCAGAAATGTTGTCACTTAGCGGAAAGGTCATGGATAGGGCTCTATCAGGAGTATGTAATGACGGACTGGCGCAGACTCCTTAAAGAGGAATCCGAACATCAGTGGCTATCATTTGCAGTGTTCACTATTATTATCATAATAGGCGCACTGTTAATCGATTCTTCCAATGAATTATCGGGAGTTCATGAAGGCGGACAACTGAATGTTGAAGGTACCATAGTCGATTCCGCAGGAGATGCCATACTCTACCAAACTGAAAATGGGATGAATGTATCTTTGAATGGATTCACAGATAGTGCCTCATATGCCACTTGCCTAGTCCAACATGGCCACATCACATTTGCATGCCTAGGACAGGAAGGACTGATCTGGTTTTCAGAAGAGGACCATCCAGAGGGCTGGGGTTGGATTCCGATGAGTCTTGGGCGCGATATTACGGCATCACAACTGTCACCAAATGACCTCAACCAAATGTTGGTTATTACCCAGGAAGGCACTACCAATTCAATTGCTGCGATGAATATTTCTGGTGGAGGCGCATCTAATACGACAAACCATGAAGGTAACATGCACTTAGGTGTAGTAACGCCTACTGAAAGCGGTTGGCTTGTCGGTGGAGCTTGGCAAGCACCAGCAAACTGGCTAGGGTCTAATCCTGCATCGCCTCCAATGTTTGAATTAATCCTTTCAGTTCAGTGGGACGGTACCTCTAACTCGCCCGTAACAGAAATTGTACACATGGGAGACGAAGGGCGCATACATGGTATCTTTGCGACCGATGACGGCTACATAGCAACCGGTACTGCAGACACAATCTCGATAGTCGAAGGTGAAGTTGCATCATTAGGAATCTCTAGTTTTGTAGCAGTCGGCGATAATAACAATGATGTGTGGCTATTTGGTTCACTGCATTCAATATCAGTAGCGATTATTTCTGGTGATGAGATTAGCGTAGAAACATTACCTGAACCACTTGACATCATGCCAACTTATGTTGTCTGTGATTCAGAAGGAATTATTTCAATTTATGGAGTAGATGTCGGAGATTCACCTGCGGCCACGTCTATAGATAGCAATGCAAGAGTCTCTTTTACTAGCATGAGAGGGATTATGGATCTCGGATTTATTCTTGCTTCACTCTTAATTATTGGAATGATGGGATGGAATATAACCGATGCAATTCGTAAAGGCAAAGTTTTCTGAGTAAATCACTAACCATTTGCTAGGAATAAGTGATTTCCAAGGGCATCATTTACGAACCCCCGTCGAAGTGGAACGACTCTAGCGCAAGCGATGGGTGGGTCTCGATGGCGAAAAGAGGAATGATGGACCAGTATATGGACATCAAAGCGGAGCACCCTGATTCCGTTCTATTCTTCCGGATGGGAGATTTCTATGAACAGTTCCATGAGGATGCAGTGGCCTCATCAGAGGCATTGGGTTTGACACTTACAAGCCGAGACAAGAAAGCCGAGAAACCAATTCCGATGGCTGGCTTTCCGTGGCACGCACTGGAAGATAATCTCCGACAAATGTTGCAAGCGGGTCACAAGGTCTGTGTTGCAGAACAAGAGGAGGAATTGCGAGAAGGTGCGAAATTGCTTGAACGTGTTGTGACCAGAGTATACACACCTGGTTCATTATACGAAGAAAGTTTGATTGGCACTGATGAAGTTGTGGGCATGGCGGCTATTTGTGTAAAAGCAGATGGCGTTGGCCTTGCTATACTCGATGCATCTACTGGCCACATCTGGACAATGGAACACCATGGAGATGAGAAGTGGGACAGATTGCTTGATGATTTGTTACGAAGTAATCCGCGTGAAGTAATATTTTCTCCACGGGACGCTGATAGAGATGAGGTGCGGAAAGTCATTTCACAACTTGATGGAGTCACACTATCACAACATAGTTCATCAAAACGAAAAGGTCAGGATGCCTTGAAAAACATCCTTGAGGTTGCTGATTTAGGGCATATAGATCTCGATGATTCCCCCTTAGCAATGGATGCTGCAGGATTGGCGGCTGACTATCTTGCAGCCATGCACATCGTAGATACGGTCGATGTTAGAGAAGTTGAGATCATGCGTCCTGAAGGAAACATGGTTCTCGACCAAACAACTCTCCGTAACCTCGAATTAACTCAAACCTTAGCTGGAGAGAAGGAAGGCTCACTTCTTGGCGCTATTGACAGTTGCAAGACCTCTATGGGTCGTAGAATGCTCAAACAATGGCTCCTGAGACCTTTGGCACAAAAGGGCGAAATAGAAGCACGGCAAGATGCCGTAGCGTCACTAGCCCGTTCATCTCGCCGTCTAGATGAGATTAGAACAAACCTTCGTGGACTTCGCGACATGGAAAGGTTAGCCACTCAATTATCGTACAATCGTTCTGGTAGTCGCGACATAGTTGCAATAGGTCTGGCATTAGAACGGATGCCGCGCCTCAAGTCCTTGTGTCAAGAGATGGATGATGAACTACTAAGTAGTCTGTCGGCCAATCTCGAAATTTTAGAAGTAATGCGGATAGATATCCAAGCAAATTTGAATGATGAACAACCACTTTCATTGCGAGATGGTGGCTTGATTAGAGAAGGCGTTGATTCCACATTGGATGAATTGAGAAGGGACGCAGCGGTCGGCCACAAATGGTTCAAAGATTTCGAATCTCAAGAAAGAGCACGTCTCGAGATACCATCACTGAAAGTCAAACATAATCGACAGATTGGTTGGTTTATCGAAGTTACAAATACTCATCAATCAAAAGTTCCAGAAGAATGGAAACGAAAGCAACAGATGACGACTGGAAGCCGATATATCACTGATGAATTAATCGAATGGGAAGACCGGTTGCTGACTGCCGCATCCAAAGCAAATAGCATGGAATATGATATGTTTAGAGATCTTAGAGACCGGTGTAAAGAGAAATCTAGAACCCTAGGTATGATCAGTTCCAATGTTGCTCAAATCGATGTTCTGCAATGTTTTGCAGAGGTTGCAAGAAATCGGTCATGGAATCGTCCCACGATTCATGATGATAATCGGTTAGTGGCAAAGGGTGTTCGTCATCCGGTTTTAGAAACGCAACCAGGCTTTGTTCCAAATGATATTCGCCTAGATAAAAAACGTCGGTTTTTACTGATTACCGGCCCGAATATGGGTGGTAAATCTACTCATTTACGATGTGCTGCTTTGTTATCGATATTGGCTCAAGCAGGCTCTTTCGTACCAGCAAATAGTGCTCAAGTTGGAATGGTAGATCGTATATTTACAAGAGTGGGAGCTTCTGATGACATTCGAAGAGGACGTTCGACATTTATGATGGAAATGATGGAAGTGGCTCATATTCTCAAACGTTCTTCAGAAAAATCATTGCTACTCCTAGATGAAATTGGCAGAGGCACATCTACTTTTGATGGACTTTCTATTGCTTGGTCAGTGACTGAAGATATCTGTCGTAGAATCGGTGCTAGAACCTTATTTGCAACTCATTATCACCAATTGATTGGCTTAGAAGGTGAAGCCGAAGGCCTAGTAAATGTCCATGTCCAGGTCGCTGAATCTGATGGAGAATTGAAATTCCTGCACACTGTTGCAGATGGTCCATGCGACGATTCATATGGAGTACAGGTTGCTGCTTTAGCAGGATTGCCACGCCATGTAGTTGAGCGTTCCAATGACTTACTTGGATTCCTTGAACAACAAGCACATGGTGCTAAAGCAGGAGAAAAGGGTGCACCAACAGCAAGAAGTGCTGGTCAAGCATCATTGCTTGGGTTTGTTGGACAGCCCCAAATCAAAGTTGAAAAGGACGCTCTTGGAGAGGCCCTTAAATCCGCACTTGCAAATATCGACCCTGATGCTTTGAGTCCTAGACAAGCCCATGAAGCATTGTATGAATTGCAAAGAATATTGGAGGGTAGACAATGAGTGAACAGCCCCGTATAATTCAACTCGATGAAAGGACAATTGGGCATATTGCAGCTGGAGAAGTCGTTGAAAGGCCTGCACAGGTAGTAAAGGAATTAATTGAAAATTCGATAGACGCCGGTGCTAATAAAATTACAATCGATGTCGAGCGAGGCGGCTTTGATTTGATTCGGATTCTTGATGATGGCTCTGGTATACATTCAGAAGACCTACCGTTGGCATTGGACAGGCATGCTACAAGCAAACTGAGAAGTCAGGCTGATTTAGCTGCAATTGGTACCTTAGGGTTTCGTGGAGAAGCATTAGCTAGTATTGGAATGGTCAGTAAATTATCGATATCTAGCCGCCCTCTCGGGACCGAGGGGTGCAGAATTGTAATGGACAATGGTGACAAAGGCAAGACAGAACCTGCAGGAATTGCTGAGGGGACCTGTATTGAGGTCTCACACATTTTCATTAACCAGCCAGCAAGGCTTGCCTTTCAGCGACGTCCCGCCACAGAAACCAGTCGTATTGTCGATGTTGTTGTTTCACATGCAATCAGTCATCCAGAAGTGGGATTTCGGTTAGTAAGTGATGAAAAAATCATTCTTGAAGTTCCTGCCGTCGATGGAATGGAAGACAGGCTCTACGATATTTTAGGCCGTCAGGCAGGAAGGATGATTGAAATCTCATCTCCTCCAAGCGATGATGCTGCACCAGGAGATGAGAATTGGCACGGATGGATCTCTACGCCTGATATCACAAGAGGAAAAGGCGATGACATTCATATTTTGATTAATGGTAGACCTGTCGCCGCTCAACCTTTTTTACAATCAATACGCAGAGGTTACAGGACTAGATTAATGCAAGGAAGACATCCTGTTGCGGTTCTGTTGCTTGAATTACCACCTGATGAAGTTGATGTGAATGTTCATCCCACAAAGCGAGAAGTAAGGCTAAGACACTCTTGGCGGGTCTTGGAAAGGCTGGAACGAGCAATCGCACATACATTGGAATCAACTCCTACTGAGCCGGAATCCAGTGGAGGAATCACTGGAATTACGTCCTTAGCTCCACAAACAACTGAAAAAAGGAATGTCGAGAAGCCCGCTTGGGCACAAACTGCACAAATTTCTCTTTCGGGGGAGAAACCGGTGGATGTCAACATCGCAGAAAAGGCAAGACCGGTTTCGGTATCTGAATCTTCACAGACCACAATTACTGGACTGAAAGCAGTGTCACCTGCCCTTTCAAGTGGTGAAAGGGAGTTACATCGGCATGCAGGATTTAATGCAGAAGATCCTGAGAATTCAGCACTGCTAGGCACAGTAATCAACTATCTCCCTGCAATGGAGCCCCTAGCACAATTCGCTGATTCGTACATTCTAGTTCAA
>ERZ1046148.790-NODE-790-length-17725-cov-5.400396_pt1 | contig 17725 bp, 9 predicted proteins | sample MGYA00383090_ERZ1046148 | MGnify/ENA primary metagenome ERZ1046148 (study PRJEB29581, sample SAMEA5548360) | metagenome | biome: marine; feature: coastal; material: water | depth 25 m | study: Short-term variability in the microbial, nano- and picoplankton dynamics... | reverse complement strand
AACATTCGCCGTCAAGCGAAAGAAGCGTGCGATAACTGGCTGCTTAACAAAGCCAAAAAAATCGATGTCCGCATTGCAATGGCCCAATCCAAACTCGAAGAGTTGTATGAGGATCCGAACATTCCACCTGAATTTGGAACGCTCATTCTCATGATTAACACAGAGCTTGAAAAGATCCTCACAGAAGTTCTGTGATTACTCTTCTTCGATTGCCGTGAGGAACTGCTTGAGCAGAGGACGAACTTCCTTTGTGATCTTTCCTTGGTGCAGTGATGAAGTCACTTCGGCAGCTAAATCGTGATGGTGGCGAAGTTCATCCGCCACGCCTGCGATGAGGTCCAATTGGTCATCTGTGATCTTGTTCTTTCGGAGCACCCGCTCGACTGCAATGCGGCCTGAAATGAGTTTGACTTCTCGGTTTGAATAGCCAAGAACTTCTTGCAATTGTCCGAGGGACTGCGTTTCGAAGGAGGACAGCTTTCCGTCTTTCATTGCCTCGTTCCATGCTTCATCAATCGATGGTGCTCGTTCTGAAAGCAAGATGGAGATTGGGCGTGTTGCTTCGATGTTCTCCAAGACAATCTTGATGATCACTGCGAATGGTACGGCGAGAATCATGCCAAGAATCCCCCATCCTGCAAATGAGATTGCTGTCACAAGCAGCAAGACGACAGGCGAGAGATCAAGGGCCCTTCCTGCCCATCGTGTCTCAATAATTTGCCCCCACAATTGTTGGTTTGTGAGCAACAACAAGATCAGAAGTGCGAGGCCTGCCGGTTCGAGCAGAATGAGTCCAAGGATAATCGGTGGAAGCGTAGCGATTAACGAACCGATGTATGGCACGTAATTCAGCAAGAAGGTCAACAACGCCCATGTGAACCACAATTCAATACCAAAGGCGAGCATGATGATTCCCGCACAAACGGCTGTTCCAAACCCAACTCCCGTCTTCACAACGATGTAGGTGTTTACGCTGGCTTCGATTTTGCTCCGAACAATCTGGACTTTTTCACTGGCTCCACCAGGCCAAGCACGTTCGATTCGCCCCGGTAGCAAGCTTGCTTCAAAGATGATGAAAATGAGGAAAAACATCACTGTAATGCTTGTGGTGAGCATTGAACCCACGCCTGCAAGCATGCCAACAGCAACATCCGAAATTTGTTCATCGTTTTCGAGAACGCCCCAATCTGCTAGGTCTTCGACAAGCGTGTTGTTGAGGGCAGCGTCATCTTCGAACGCTGCGGACAAAGCCGTTCCTGTCTTCAAATCGTGCCACCGTTCTTCGAGAAGCGTGTTGTATTCGTCCATCTTCGCCTCGTCGTCAAGAACATCCGCTGCTTGCTGGTATGCAAAGAAGCCAGCTGAGGAGACCACAAGCAACGTCAACAGGACCATTGTGAGGTAGGACAGAATAACTGGGAATCCATTGGTAGAGAGGTAGTCAGAACCTGGTTTGAGCACAAAATAAATACCAAGTGCGATGAAGAATGGTTGCAAGACCCCTTTGAGGAGAATCAGCCACACAACGGCCAAACTGATGATAATCATTGCATGTGCAAAGGTGGTTACCCTGCGATTAAAACGGCCCGAATCCCAAGCCGTTGTCGCGTGCTGCATAGGTCTGCGTTGAGAATGCCCCTCTTGAAGATAGTCCAGTTCACTCACTTTCTACAGCGTTTTCGGAGACCGGGTCTTCTTCTGGGAGCGGTGGCAGTTTTAGGGACAGCAGTGCTGCAAAAACCATGAGAATACCACAGATGTGGAAGGCAGTATGGTAGTCAAAGGGCCAATCTCTTGAGTAGGTCACCACCCAAACGAAGCCACCTGTCAGCGGTCCGATGATCCTCGAAAAAGCACTCACCGATTCTTGTGCACCCATCACCACGCCCAATTCGTATCCCTCTGATTTAGCAATCCGTGTGAGGAATGAGGAGGAGGATGGTGTGAACAAGCCGTTGCCGACGGATACAAGGACGCCAACGATGAGCACATGGAGCCATCTCGACTCATATTGGCTGTAGGGTATGAGGACAAGCCCAATCCCTGTGATCACAATGGCTATTGGAATCAGGCGTCGTGTTCCAAATTTCCTTGTGAGCGGCCCAATGAGCAGGCCTTGTGTTACGATGCCTGAAATGCCAATCAGCGCAAACACTCTGCCATTGTCGGCTTCTGAGAAAGAGAGGCCACCATCTGCAGGTATCATTTGTGTGTACAGGATAAACACAGCGTGCATGATGGTGAATCCAAAAATGAACAACATGGTCACCCAGATGACAACAGAGATGCTACCCGAACGGAGCATCTCGCCCGTGCTTTGCATTGTCTTGAGGATGCCACCTTCCTTTGATTTCTTATCGACATTCGTGCGACGCTCGGGGGGGAGTGATTCTGGCAAACTTCGAAGGGCGACAAGGAGGGAGAGCACAGACAGAAGGCTTGCAACCGCACAGGGGAGCAAGTAAGGGTGGCTGTCAAAAATCGTCCCTTCGAACGTTGCCCATCGGCTTGCGGGATCTGATAGTTCGCCGCCAATGAACGGTCCAAATGTGAATCCAAGTCCAAATGCAGCACCAATGAGGCCCATTCGTGTCGCCAATTGTTGAGGGCTGCTCACATCACCAATGTAGGCCCGTGCCACTGCGAGGTTTCCGTTGAACACACCTGCGAGGAAACGTGCTGCCAAGGCAAGCCAAAGGGTGTTGGCAAGTCCGAACATTGTGAAAAAGACGGTGTTGCCAACCAGCCCAACGAGGAGCACCGGGCGTCGTCCAATTTTGTCTGAGAGCGATCCCCAAAACGGCGAGAAAAGAAACTGAGCCGCCGAGTATGAAGTCATCAGCACTCCAACCCAAATGCCGATGCTTGCTTCTTGGCTTGCAGGCGTAAGATCTTCAACCAAGTAGGTGAGGAAAGGAATCACAATTCCGAAACCAATCATGTCGATGACGGTCACCAAAAACAGGACAAAAAGTGCCCCCTTGCTTGCGTCGACAACCGGGAGTGGTTGGTCGGTTGTAGTGTCCATGGTCCGGCGAACCGAGCGGCCTTCTTGTACCCAACGGGTGAGCCGTTGGTGTTTGTTCAGCCTTTTGGGACGCTCAAGCCGAAGGGACGCTGCCAGTCACAGGCGTGAGTCGATCGATGACGGCGCCGAGGCGCTCGACAAGTCCGGCCTTTTCGGCGTGCTTGATGAGGGCGACCTCCATCACTTCGTCCAAAGTGTCGACAGGAATGACCTCAATCATCGATTCGTACTTTGTATCGAGGAGAACATCCTGTTCGTTCGCTCGAGGGATGATGACAGCTTTGATGCCCGAGCGTGCGGCTGCCTCAATCTTGGCTGTGACACCACCAATTGGTAACACCTCTCCACGAACGGAGAGCGAGCCAGTCATCGCCAAATCTTGGCGAATTGGGATGCTTTCAAGGGCGGAAATGATTGCAGTGGCGATGGTGATCGATGCAGAGTCTCCATCCACGCCATGTGTATCGACAAACTGGATGTGGATGTCATAGTCGGAAATGTCCTTTCCGGTTAGTTTCTTAATCACAGCGCTGACGTTTGTGACACTCTCTTTGGCTAAGTCGGAAAGGCCTCCAGTGGCGTGAATCTTGCCGCCGCCACCTTGTGATGGTGTGACAAGTGCCTCAACTGGGAGCATGATTCCACTGAAGTCGGAGAGGCCAGAGTTTGCCCCGAGAACGGCTAAACCATTGACACGACCAATTCGTTCACCTGAGTTGACGACAAGCGCATAGTCGAGACGTCGCTCAATCATGCGGTCAGCGACTTGTTGTTCGAGTGGCTTTGCGATGTTTCGTGCACCAAGCACATGCGCTGCAGTGGTGAGTGGTGCTCCCTCTTCCATTGCAAGGTCGCCAGCAATTCGCACGAGGCCACCGAGTTCACGGAGTCTGAGCGAGAGTTTTCCACGGCGGCCAGCACGTCGTTGTGCTTCTCGAAGAATAATGGCCACGGCGCTCTTTTCGAAATGTGGGATTTCACGGCTTGTGCCCATATCACGTCGTACTTCTTGAGCAATGAAACGGATGAGGCGACGTCGGTTTCGTGCAGTGTCTGGCATTTCAGAGTTGACATAGACTTCGTAACCATAGCCACGAATTCGACTTCGTAGAGCGGGGTGCATGCCTTGAATTGCATCGAGGTTACCTGCAGCGATGAGGATGAAGTCACACGGCACAGGCTCTGTCTTTGTGAGCGCTCCTGAAGATCGCTCAGAGCGTCCAGAAATTGGGAACGCACGCTCTTGCATTGCTGTGAGCAGGGCTTGTTGTTCCTCAAGCCGGAGAAGGTTCACTTCGTCGATGTAAAGTACGCCTTTGTGAGCCCTGTGAATTGCACCTGGTTCGACTCGGTCGTGTGCTGGAGTTTCCATGCCACCAGATTGGAACGGGTCGTGGCGTACATCGCCGAGAAGAGAGCCGGAGAGGGTTGCGGTCGCATCCACAAATGGCGGAAGTTCTGAGGAATCGTGTTTGACGAGGACTTTTGGAATCCTGCTTTCATCGCCGGAACTTAGACGCCCACGGATGAACATGTATCCGAACATGAGCAAAAATCCACCGAACAGGAGGGTGATGATGTCACCAGACTGAAGGGTTGCGATGAGGATGAGGAATCCAACAGCTGCAAAGGCAATGAGGAGCATCTTCTGAGAGCGTTCCCGCTGTGTTCGCATGGATTCCTTTTGCAACTTGACGATGCGGTCGCCTCGACCTGCAGGTACGGAACGAACTCTTGGTTCATTCTCGTCATCTTCGTTTGGGTAGACAAGGAGATCTTCGAGTGCGTCCTTTGGAAGCAAGTCGGTCATGGAGCGTGCCAGCATCGACTTACCCGTGCCGGGGTCGCCAATCATCAACATGTGACGGCGTTGTTCTGCTGCCTTCCTGATGACAATGGAGCCAGCTTCTTGGCCGATGACCTGGTCGACAAGACGGTCTGGAATTGGTACATCCTCGGTTGATTCGAAATTGACAGATTGAATCCATTGTTCAACGCTGTCAGCGATGATGTCGTCGCCACCAGCAGATGGTTCAGGCGCCCATACGGTGACTTCGGTTTCATCGACGAGTGGTGCACTGTTCTCATTGGAATCAGCGCCATCCTCGGCGGCCGTGAGAGGCGCTTCGTCCTCAACAATATCTTCGGTCACGTTATGTCCTCCACGCTACTCCCCTTTATGGGTTTACAATCCACCATGTATCAAGATGGTGCAGAAGCACCAACTCAAAGTTGGTTGTTGTCAAGGTACTGCTGTCCGTAGTACGCCCATTGTTCCATGCTCCATCCAGCCGGCAATCCAGTTGCTGGTAGTGGTGGTCCAGCGTACTGTTGTTGCTGAACAACCGGTGCAGGGGCTTGGAATATTTCTTGAGCACCGCCGTACATGGAGTTTGCAACCATGTCGTTTGCTGGGAGCATGGTAGCGCTCCAGTCTTCGACTTCGTTGTTGCTACCGCTTCGGGTGAACATGAGACCAATCAGGAGGGCAACGATAAGGATGCCAATTCCAGCAACGACAAGTTCCATTGGAATTGATTCCGAAGGGTCTGTGTTGGTTGTTCCTGATGCTGAGTCTGTTGGGCAATCTGAACGTGGGTCGGCACAAGCGATCTCGAGCTTATCCTCAACTTCAGCGAGTTCTGCCTCGAGTTCTGTGGTGTCGTCAGTGGACTCTGCAATGCTTCCAGCAAGCGCAGCCTTGGTTGCTTGAAGGTTGACTACGTGTGCCTCGAGCGTCTAATCGTCCATTTCTTCTGGCGTTGGAGCGGTCTCCGTAATGGTCCACTTCAGCTTGGTGAGGGTTTTGTAATCGTCACCATTGGCGTCACTGGCTGTCATCTCAAGTTCGTAGTAATCTCGGTCTCTTGATCCGTCATCTCGAGCGGACTGCCCTTCAAAGACGAGGGAAGGCATGTCGAGGAGATTGTTCCATCCCGTTGCGGATTGTGTGACATCCAGCTCGTAGGCGAGCAATCCGTCACAGGTCCCTGTCAATTCATTGCAGACGTTCCAGGTTGCCATCATGTACGTGAACACTGGCGCTGTGTCAGTGAGCGTCATTTTGACCGTTGGTGTTTGGCCAATGTATGTGTCTACCATGTCGACGTAAATTTGGCCAGTTCCGTCATCGACCGTTGATATTTCCAAAGGAAGTGCGTCGTACACATTCACAATGATTGGGTAAGTGTTTGTGTCGTACTTGTCCATGATGGTGAGGGTCACAGTTTGTGTGCCAACTTGCTCAAACTGAAGCGTCAGCATTCCTGTTAGGAGGTTGTATCGGGCCGCTCCAGATTCAGTTGAATCGACGGTGAGGAACGCTTCTTCAGCGGGGTCATCGATGTCGCTAATTCTGGTGGTCAGATCAATGACCATCTGCTCATTTCGCTTCAGTTGAATCGATTCCATGCTGTCAAGGTCGATACGAGGGGCATCGTTGCTTGGATTGATTTGCACGATCATGGTTTGCTCGGAGATTTGCTCGCCGTCGCTTGCACGGAGGGTCACCATCGACTGACCGTTGACATCATCGTCCATTGTCTCAAAGCCAAGAGCGTAGCCTTCAAGGGTGAAGGAAATGATATCGTCATTTGAGGTGCTGATCATGGAAACTGTGAGCGTGTTTGCGTTCACAGGTTGGCCAGTGTCGTCGGTGTCAGAAAGGAAGGGGAGCAGGTCAATGAGGCCTGTGCCTCCTTCTTCGATGGTTTGTGTAGGGAGTCCTTCCCAACGTGGTTGTCCATTCTCGAGGACATTGAACAGGAGTGTTCCGTACGGCAACTCTCCGGCTTCGGAGTAATCTCCTCCGTCATCGACTCGAATTTCCATGCCTTGCTGCCCGAGTGGACATCCATTGATTTCATTCCATGCGAATTTTACTTCGAGTTCTGTGGTTGATGGATGCCATGCCACGAATGAAGGACTGTCTGATGTGATGACAAGGCTTCCCAAAGGTGTCTCTGGGTCAGAGACGTGTCCGGTGAGGTCAAACTTGGTTGTTGTGTCACAAAGAACAGATGGAATTGGCTCTGCGACAATGGAAGGGATTCCGTTGGCGAGTTTGAAACCATCAGTGCCTGCGGTCACGATCCAGTCGCTTGTCTGTCCTCGTGAATCCACAGTCTGTGAACGAATGTCATACCAGCCAGATGCCATGTCCATTGATGGGCTGAGGAGGTAGGCACGCCCTTCGCTTGGCGAACCTGGATACATGACCGTATCGCCTCCTGATACAATATCGCTTGACCACTGGTTTGCTCCGGTAGGGGAGACTTCAATGTTGAAGCTCATCGAATCGATGGTGTCCACATTGTCGTCAGCATCGCCTTTAGCGAGAATGCTAAATTGAGTGCCACGGGCAATGACATTGTCGCCTTCAACCTGTGCCTTCTTTGCAAGCGGTGGACGGTCGTGGTCAAGTTCCGACTGAGCCAAATTGTTGGCGCTTTGAGTTTCATCCACGAGGCCTGTGAGGCGAACACCGAATGTGGTCTTCCATCCGTTCGTTGGGAGGACGGAGGTGTCAAAGTTCGCAGATGCGGTTTGAGAGCCACCGGTGTTGATTGTGTTGAGGGATTTTGTGTCAATTGAGACTTCATTAACGCCGTTCTTGTAGAAGAATTCGATGTTTCCACCAGCGTTGTAGTCAAGGTCGCCGAGGTTGTTGATGGTCGTATCGAGGCTGATCGTGTCGCCAATGATGTACGAGGAGCCACCGGTTGGGTTGGTGACACTGAGGCCGTTTGGTGCGAGGTCCATCTTCGGGCCCATTGTGGAATCAATCGCGTGGTAAACGTGGGCGGAAGTGCCGCCCGCAGAGACTTGGCTTCCAGACATTAGGACGCCAATCACGACTGCCTTGTTCAGGCCACCCGGTACGACCGCAGCTGGGACATTCGACCATGTGACTGATTGGGAGGTCGACGTTGGGGCGACTGATGCAAAGGAGCTGCCTGATCCGGCGCTCTTTGATTTGTAGGTGTCATTGTCAGTGAGCCAAGCCATCCAGCAGTTGTATCCGTGGGGAATCCCAGAGGAGTAGGAGTATCCTGTGCAGTCCTTGTCGACAAGCGCAGCGTAGAGTTTCATGTTGCTTGCTGGGCTGCCAGATCCTGTGTACTTGTAGGAGATGTCGATGTCGTAAGTGGTTCCTGTTTGTCCAATGGATGCGGACATGCCGTAATCATTGACCGTTGGAGCCATTCCTCCGCCAGAAGAGAAGAGGGTGTCATATGTGTCGTAATTTGCCGAGGCTCCACCTTGGTTCTTGTCGGTGCGGTCTCCGAAGTAGGCGTCTGGTGCACCACCTGTGGACCAAGCCCAGTTGTAAGGGGCCACGTTGCCTGCTCGAGCAGTATCCGTGTCGCCGTAAGAAGCAGACATGTACGTGATGTAAACGTATTCATCAGGGTGAAGGCCCTTCACAGCATGGTGAGCATCAGAGCCACCGCCTGTTTTAGAGCAGTGACCGCAGTTGTCTGATGAAATATATTGTCCAAACACAACGTGTCCTGGGCTGGTTGCTGAACTTGCTTGTTGAACAACAGGCTCTTCGTTAAGCGTTTTTTCTGTGTTGAGTGGATTCATTTCTGCGGTGAATCCAACAAGGACACTGCCGACGAATAGAGTCACAATTGTTAGAGCAAGAAGGCGAGCGGGCATCTTCATGGATTTGACACGCATTGGATGGTATTTATACAAACCCCTCTCACGACTGAAGCAGTTTGATTCGTTGGACTGCGGATTTGTGATACATTTATCTTAATTTTCCTATACATTGGTACATTGGATTGTTCTTTTTTCCTTCTCACAAAGGATTGAAATCCGAAAGGAACTCGCGGGGTTCATGGACAATGATGCATGGGCTGTTTTGGTTGAGCCAGAAGGGAAGGTTCACGTTGTCGAAATGATCGAGGGCGTTCGTAAAATCAAAGGCTTGGGTGTCTTTGATGCCATGGCCACAATCGCTGGTGTGCCATATGGCTCGGTGGTCACTCTTGGGCAAAAACAACTGACTCGATTGCCACCTCGGCTTCCTGAACTTTCGAAAGGCATGTTGCGAAGGGCGCAAACCATCAGCGCAAAAGATGCTGGTTACTTTGTTGCTAAACTCGGCATCGGTTCAGGCGATTCAATTCTCGAAGCGGGACTTGGGAGTGCGGGTCTCTCGATGCACATCGCTCGTGCGCTCGGTGGCTCAGGCGTGCATGTGACTGTCGAACCTCGTTCCGAACACGCAGATGTTGGTCTCAAAAACCTGACACGGGCCCGTCAAAGTTGGACAGAATTCCCAGAGCATCACCATGTCGAAGGAGCAATCGAAGACGTTGTTTCACAGATTGTGAAGCATGTCGAAACATTCGACGGTATCATCCTTGACTTGCCTCAGCACCCGTCAGCAATTGCTGCGGTTGCACCTCTTTTGGCCGTGGGCGGCCGCATTGCATGCTATTGTCCTGTGACGAGCCAAGTCGAACATGCTTGGGAGGCTTGCGAGCAAGCAGGGCTCAATGTTGAATGGGCTGGTGAACTCATGGAACGACAATGGGGCAAGGCATCGAAAGGCGGCATGCGTCCAGTCAACGGACCATTTGGACACACTGCGTTCCTTCTCATCGCACAACGAACATCGATCGAGTGAGGTTCACTCGACGACTCGGATCATCGTTTGGCATTTCGGACAAGTGAATCTGAACGGTGCTTCGCTGCCGCGAGGGACGCCCAAACGGGCTTCACATGAAGGGCAACTGACCTTTCCGTCGTCCATTCTGCATTCATTGTAGCCAAGCGGTTGCTCTTCGGCCTCGTTCTCTTCATCGACCTCTTCTTCGGATTCAACCCCGTCGTCGATATTTTGATTCACCCTGCGATTTCGGCGGAGGTACATGACGCTCAAAAGAAGAACAGCAAAGGCCCAACCACCAAGCAGCGTGTTGAGGGTCGTGCTCTGATCCAGTTGGAGTCCAAGTGGGAGTGTGACGCCTTGCGGAGGTTCAGCAGGGCCTGCAATCGAGATGCTAAACTGGTCCGATTCCTTGGACTCAGTGGTGGTTGTCACGACAATCTCATAGGTCGCTTTGAGCACGATGTTGGCCGTTTCGTCGTTTTCAATGTTTGAGGTAAATGTGAGCATGAACTCCGTTGATGCGAAGGGGGCAAGGTCGAATGTGTTCACCGCACTTTCGTCAATGATGCGTGTCCATTGACCAATCAGCATGCCGCTGCCTTCGCCGTTGTAACTGAGCACGCCCTTCACTTGGGTGTTGGCTAAGTTGGTAACGGTCACTACAACGCTTGTACCGCCCGAGTATGGGACCTTGTAAGTGGACGCATCTGTCGTGATGTCGAGTACATTTCCGCTTGTGTACGTTGGTTCGACTGTATAGATTTCAGCGTATGTATCGACATAGTCACTGCGAGAGGTGCTTGTGACTCGGAACTCTAAGTTTGCAAGACCGGATTGTGCAGTCTCATCAATGGTGCACGACCAAGGTATGGCAGAAGAAGACGCACCAGCTTCAAGTTCGAACAGCGTGGTGACGCCACAGTCCATATCGACGGTGGTCAGCAGTAATTCATCGTATGCTGTGCCCGTGTTTTTCACAACAACAGTACCACGGATGATGTCACCAGGCTCGGCTTTGTCGACATCGGCAATCACGGTAATTTCAGCGCCGGCCACTTGTGGACGAACCGTCACATTCAGGTGGTCTGTAGCGGATGGATCATTGCTCGAAGTTGCATGGAGTGTGATTGTAACACCGTTGGCAGTGGCGCCAGTCATGACTTCTCGAACATCGATCACAACGGTGCTGGTTGCTCCAGGTGCGAGCGAAACCGATGTGGTCGAAAGGGAGGAGGTGAACCATGTGGAGTCGGATGAATCCGACAAACTTAGTTGCAGAACATCAGTTGCTGTGCCGAAGTTCGTGACATCGACAAGGATGGAGGCATTGTTTGACGGACCGGCAACCACTTGGGTGCTTGTGCTTGATAGAAGAACGGAATACCTGTCTTGAATTTGCAAGTCCACTTGTTCAACGGCAGACGCACCCGTTCCACCGAAGCCAAATTCGAGTGGATGTGTTCCTGGTTCAGCGTTTGTGTTAAGCGTGATGTTCAGGTACACTTGCGAAGTTTCACCTACGCTGAGCATGAGCGAGGAATGGCTGATTTCTGCGGTGGCAGAAGATGGTAGGCCGGTCATGGATGCGACCAGAATGACATCACGTGTGCCAGTGTTGCTAAGCGTGAATGCTGTGGACGAGGTCGTACCAGGTTGCATCACGATTCGACCATCAATGGGTCCTGCCAAGGTAATTTCTGATGTGGCGAGCACTTCGATGTCAACAGATGCCTCAGACACGATACCGCTTCGAGTAACACTGAATGCTTGAACATACATGCCGACTGCGCCCTCTTCCGCTGTTGTTTCCACATCCCATGTCCCGCTTTCTCCGGCCAGGATGGAGATGTCGGTAGTGGAGGTTATGATGGTGTTGAGGCCCTCTGTGTTGTCAATTTGGAGGTTGAACGTTCGGGCTTCGCTTCCGTTATTCTGCAAGCGCATGGTGTATGTTTGTGGGGTGCCAGGTTCCACATCGACCTGTGCATTGGTTGCTGTGAGTTCGAAATCAACCAGTTCATCGACAGCGATGGTGAACGATTCTGCGCCACTCACCAAGGCGCTGGTTCCTTCGAGGGTTGAGCCCTCGAAGTGGAATTCACATGAATCTGCGATGGTTGCAGTGGCTGGTACGTCAACTTGTATGGTCACGTCAACGGATGCATCTGGCAGAAGGGCGAGGGTTACAGGGTCTGGTAGTCCAAAGGCACATGGGCCACTGAGTGCTTCAACATCCCAATCATAGTCCGCTTCCGCATTTCCAGTGTTTGTTACCGAAACCGAAGTGTTCGTTGTCATACCGGGTAAGAATTCCGAATCTTGGTCGAGGAAGGCAATGCTCAGGCTGTGTTCTTCATCGACGTGCACCACCAACAGGGTTGAGGTGCTGAGGTTTCCTTGAGTGGATGCTGCAAACAGCCTGAATCCGTAATAATCAGGCGCTACATCAGCAGGGACGGTGATGTTGAGGGTGGCTTGTTGGGTCGTACCTGCGGCCATGTTATCGAGTTGATCATCGCTCCATTGGACATTCCATCCAGCGGGGATTCCGCCGCCAAGGCCTCGTTCAGATGAAGTGGCTGTGATGGTTTGTGACCAGGGGTAGTCGATGTGGGATGTTGCGTTGAACACAGTGTCTGCAGCCGCTTGTTGCAATTGCAGTTTCACGGTTGCGTTGATGGCGATCGTGTCGTTCGAGCCTACTGGAGAGTCACCAGTCATTGTTGCATAGAGCACACATGCTGCGAGATAGCTTCCTTTCAGTGAAGGGTGGCTGCCGTCTGCGTCATAGAGGTCATAAAACAGATTTCCGCTTTGAGTTGGGTCAGAACCGCTGTCCTCAACCGCATCGTGAATGGTTTTGAATGCAAGACCGACAGGTGCGATCCAAACTGTATTTCCTGCAGCACTGATGTTTTCTGCGTAGTGGGTGTATCCATCAGCCAATCGATCTTGCATAATCGTGTAGTTTTGATTGATGCTGTATTGGTGCCATTGAGGTCCAGTTTCTCCACTTCGGCGCCCCCAGGTCATGAACAGAACGGTTTCGGAACCTTCTGCTGCAACTTCCGTGCTGATGTTCACTGCGCCATTCATACTCGCTTGCCAAAACGTGTCATTTGTGGGCAGGGAAGGGACTTGACTCTGATCTTGGAGGACAACATAATCCCAATCGATGTTTGGATTGCGAAGCGTGGTATTTGAGATGTGCAAGGAAGTGTTAATGTCGTCCCAATGCCCTGAGAGCATCTTTCCACCAGGTGTTATTGAATCTGCGTTGACAACGCCCAATGATTCCATCAAACTGGCAAGGTTGTTGTATCCTGTGTAGCTGTTTCCATACATCAAGAGGTTCGAGAGGACGGTGATGTTGCTGCTTCCATTGCCACCGGTTCCGTTGCCAGTTCCATTGCCATTGCCACCGGTTCCGTTGCCAGTTCCATTGCCATTTCCGCCGGTTCCGTTGCCAGTTCCATTGCCATTGCCACCGGTTCCGTTCCCGGTTGAGTTGGAGCCTTGGTTCGACCACCATGTGGCCAAATCAGGTTCGAATTCGACGTCAAGAAGCAACGTGTCTTGTACCGAGCCAGCGTTTGTAACATCGACACTGAAGGAGGATTGTGCACCAGCCTCCATTGAAGCCAGCGATGATCCCATCGTGTCGAAACTGATGAGCGGGGCGTACGATGGTGCGACGCTCACATACACGGTGATGATGGAGGTGATGTTTTGAGTTGGCTCAGTCACATGAATGTTGAACGAACCACTGTCTGCAGGGACGGCGCCAGTGGAGAGTTGCACCACAATCGTGGTGTTCTTGCTCCATGTCGGGAAAATGTTCTCGACGACGGGTTCGGTTGCAGTGATTGACCAAAGCGATGAAAGAACACCAGTGTCGGTGGAGACGTTGTAGGATCGAATTGAGGATCCATTGTTTTCGATTGTCAGCGTAACATTGCTTGATTGCCCAGGTTCGAGCACCACATGGTGCGCATCGACATCGAGCAAAATTGCACTGTGCGCTGATGCAGGCACCGCCAACGGCGAAAGGCTTGCCAAGAGCAAAACAAGAACAAAGGCCACAGCACGAGCGGGACGAGATGACATAAGACCAAGTCAAGCCACCCTTCACTACCACTTGAGTGAATCGGCCCTACGGGCCGTGTGACAGGGGGATTCATCTGGCCGAAATCACCGCTCACTTGAGGAGGGCAAGTCGAGCATCATCGAGTGCTTCCCAAGGGAAGGAACCGTCTGCACCTGGGGCTCGGCCAAAGTGGCCGCCCGCCGCAGTCGTCGAGTAAATCGGCTTGAGCAAATCGAGGTCCTTCGCAATCGCACCCGGGCGGAAATCAAAGGCGTTTTTGACACGCTTCGAGATCTCTCGAGGGGTCAGTTCTGAGGTGCCAAAAGTTTCGACACGAACGCTCACAGGTTCAGCAACTCCAATCACGTAGGCGAGTTGGATTTCGCAACGGTCTGCTAACCCTGCTGCAACAACATGCTTGGCAGCCCACCGGGCGGCGTACGCTGCTGAGCGGTCCACCTTCGAGGGGTCTTTTCCAGAGAAGGCTCCACCGCCGTGTCGGCCCATTCCACCATAGGTATCAACAATGATTTTTCGGCCGGTAAGACCAGCATCGGCGTAGGGGCCTCCAGGGTCTGCGAATCGCCCGGTTCCGTTGACCACAAGGATGCAATCATCATCGAGCAGTTCAGAGGGGATGGCATAATCAACCACATGTCGGCGAACTTCGCTTTGGACATGGGCGAGTTCTGCTTCGATTGAACCTTCAAATTGGTCCTTGAGGGCTTTGTCGTGTTGAATGGCAATAATGACGGTGTGAACTCGGGACACATTTCCTTGTTCGTCATATTCGACGGTCACTTGTGATTTTCCATCCGGTCGTGCCCATGGGAGAATTCCTTGCTCCCGGACGGCGGTGAGCCGGCGTGTGAGCCGTTGTGACAGTGCTGCTGCAAGGGGGAAGAACCGTCCGTTGAGGTCTTCGTATGCCTCTGTTTCAGTGCATGCATATCCAAACATGAGTCCTTGATCGCCTGCTCCTTGAGAGAGGCCGTCTTTGTTGACGCCTTGAGCGATGTTGGATGATTGAGTTGTGATGTGCACCTGAACTTCCGTCCATTCGGATGATGCAGCATCCATGCCGATGGCGTGATCATGGTATCCTACATCGACAGCAGCTTTTCGAGCGATGGTTTCGTAATCAGGTGCTTCACCATTAAGAGAAACTTCACCCGCAAGAACGATCAGGCCGATGTTTTCCTTTCCCTTCACGCATGTTTCGACGGCCACACGGGCGTTTGAATCGATGGCAAGGCATGCATCGACAATTGCATCGGAAATGGTATCACAGAGCTTGTCAGGGTGGCCTCGGGTCACGGATTCGGATGAGAACAGGTCGTCAGTCATGAGTGCCCGCCTCGACCGCGGATATATGAAGGCAACGCTTAATCTCTATCAACGATATTCCTATTGGGAATAAATAGTGTGTTTATGCCCCATCGAGGTGTGGAGCTTGCTGAAAGTTCGAACGAATGGTTGATGTTCTCGACCCGCTGCCACTGTACCATGACCACTTGGGTACCTACCTCATATCGAACGCACACTTTGGGCCAAATTCAAGCGCTTGGAGCGGATCTTATCGATCAAGAAGTTACGGTCGCAGGTTTCATGGAAGCCAACCGAGGAAAGGGCGCGATTTGTTTTGTCGACCTCCGTGATGGTACTGGGACCACACAAATTTTTCTCAAGAAAGACAACATCGGTGAAGCCTCACTTGACATGGTGCAGCGCATGACCCGTGAATCCACCCTTCAATTCACAGGCACCGTCTCGCAAAAGCGACCACCTAAGGCCAAGGAAGGCGAACCCACCCCGCCACCAGCGTACGAAGTGGTTGCCACCTCCGTTGTTGTCATTGCTCGAGCAGAAGCACCGCTCCCATTGGGTGTCACCGATACAGTACACGTCGCCTTAGACACTCGGCTCGACAACCGATTTTTGGACCTTCGCCGTGCACAAGTGAATGCGATGTTCAAACTCCGGGGCAAAGTGTTGCAATACGGTAGAGAGGCCCTCATCTCAGAAGGTTTCTTTGAAACTCACACTCCCAAGATTGTCGCAACAGCCACAGAAGGTGGAACTGACTTGTTCCCCATGATGTACTTCGACACGCCTGCCTTCCTGAACCAGTCTCCACAACTGTTCAAGCAGTTGTGCATGTCTGGCGGCCTTGAACGAGTGTTCGAAGTTGGACCTGCTTTCAGAGCAGAAAAGCACGACACATATCGGCACCTCAACGAATTCATCTCGTTCGATATTGAATGCTCCTGGGCGAACGACGAAGACGTCATGGGCGTGTTGGAGCGAATGATCCATCACATTTGGGTCTCGGTCTCGACGGATCCTGAATCCACTGCTCACATTGCCACCATCAATGAATACCGAGCCACTCAAGACGAAGAGCCAATCGAAGTGATTGTACCTGAATTGCCATTCCCTCGCCTGTCATATTGCGATGCGATTGCAACCATCAAGGCCAAAGGTGGCTCGATTGAGTGGGGCGACGATATTGATGCTGAGAACTCCGATTTGCTGGCAGAAGATTTGCCACAATTTTACTTCCTACCTCAGTGGCCAATGGACCTCAAACCGTTCTACATTCACCATGTAGAGGGCGAGGATGGAAGCACTGGAAAACAACTCAGCCGTGGTTTCGACCTTAACTTTGGTCGAGATGAACTCACCTCCGGCGGTCAGCGAGAACACCGCATGGATGTCTTGATTGAGAACCTCAAGGGCATGGATCTGGATCCAGAAGAGTTTGAATTCTATGTCGCTGGATTCCGTCATGGTGTCCCACCTCACGCTGGATGGGGTCTTGGTGTTGAACGAATTCTGATGAAGTTGACCGGTGCTAAGAACGTCCGAGAAACAGTGTTGTTCCCTCGGGACCGACGCCGAGTCAGCCCCTGATGTTGAAGCAGAAGCGTTCATCAACCGCCTCACTGAGCCGGTGATATGCACGAACTGATTTATTTCGCAGGACCCGGCTATGCAGAACCAACTCGATTTTGTTTGGAGATATCGGGAGTTCCTTGGAAAAACACAGTCGTGGATTGGGACGGCTTTCAAGCGCTCAAAGAGAGCGGAGATTTGCCGTGGGGATACCTCCCAATTCTCAAGACACCTCAGGGAACGATTGCTGAATCGAATGCATTGATGCGATACGCTGCAGCACTTGCTGGAATTGAACCAGAGGATCTCTTTGTTCGAGGAAAGGTGGATGAAATTCTCGACTTGATTCAAGGATGGCGCGCCGACTTCACACCGACATTCTACATCGAGAATCTTGATGAGAAAATTGCGGCAAGGAAAGCTTTGTTTGCCGATGGTGCAAAAATTGACCTCGGAATCAAGGATCTAGAATCTTTGATTGAAGCGTCCTCAACCGGTTGGATTGCTGATACAGAAGACATGACCCTCGCAGATGTCAAAGCGTTCCTCAATACATTCATGATGTTCTCAGGACAATTTGATGGCATTGAAAAATCCATGCTCAAACCATACCCAGCTTTGCTCAAGTACCACGATTTTGTAGCCAACGACGCCCGTGTTAAATCCTACTACAATGGAGAGGATGAGACACGATGGGTGTTCAAGCCTAACGCATTTTCAGATGCCTGAACTCAAAGCAGGTCTTCGGGTTCGTCTCGTGATGTGAAACGAGCGATGCTGCCATCGCTTGAAAGTACGAACTTAGCAAAATTCCAGCGGATGTCGCCAGTGTATCCTTCTGCGTCGCTTGATGCAGAGAGCGTTTGGAAAAGAGGGGCTGATGCATCACCTTTGACATTGACCTTCGCCATAAGTGGGAACGTCACCTGGAATGTCGAGGCAGTGAATTCACAGATTTCTTCATGTGTCCCTGGTTCTTGAGCACCGTATTGGTTGCATGGGAAGCCAACAACCGTGACACCGTCTTGTTGTGAAAGCGTCTGGAGGCCGGCGTATTGGCGCGTGAACCCACATGCGCTTGCAACAT
>ERZ1046148.789-NODE-789-length-17725-cov-6.639332_pt1 | contig 17725 bp, 20 predicted proteins | sample MGYA00383090_ERZ1046148 | MGnify/ENA primary metagenome ERZ1046148 (study PRJEB29581, sample SAMEA5548360) | metagenome | biome: marine; feature: coastal; material: water | depth 25 m | study: Short-term variability in the microbial, nano- and picoplankton... | reverse complement strand
AGAATACCAAGCACCAAATTTCGTTGCAGGGGCTGTTGAAGGGGGCTCAACATTATTCGAAGTTCCATACTTTGGAAAGAAAGTTTACTTGACTCAATCTTGGCAACTTTATGCAGAAGCCGCAATGCCTGCATTGGAGAGGCTATACACAATCGCACCATCATTCCGTGCCGAAAAGAGCCGTACTCGCAGACATCTAACAGAGTTCTGGCACGCTGAAATGGAAGTTGCTTGGGCATCAAATGCAGAAATTATGTCACATGGAGAAGGCTTGGTTCGACACATTGCTCGCACCGTCCTAGATGAGAGAGAAGATGAATTATCAGAGATTGAGAGAGACCTCGATTTAGTTGCAAGGTATGCTGACAATCCATACCCAAGAATGCGCTATGATGAGGCTGTTGAAACACTTCAAGGAATGAATGTCGAAATTGAATGGGGACAAGACTTGGACTATTCCAAAGAAAAAATTCTGACTCAGGATTTTGATGTGCCACATTTCCTAACTCACTACCCAAAGATTGCAAAACCATTCTATCATAGGGTTGACCCTGATGAAGACAACTATGTTCTATGCCACGATTTACTTGCTCCTGAAGGCTATGGAGAAATTGTTGGTGGTGGAGAGAGAACTTGGTCGGAAGAAGAGATTCTAGCTCGCATTGATGAGGAAGGAGTTCCTCGTGAACCATACCAGTTCTACATCGACACAAGAACGTACGGCGGTGTTCCTCACGGAGGATTCGGCCTAGGTGTTGACAGAGTTTGTTCTTGGCTATCTGGTGCTGACCACATTAGGGAAGTAATTCCATTCCCGCGTGACTCACGCAGAGTTACTCCATGATTTGTTGCTTAATCGCTTCAAGAACATCAAGTAGGTCGCGGCTTCTGATTGTCATCTTTGCAACTGCAACTGGCTTCTCATCCCATGGATTGAAGCAAATTGACAGTTCACTTTCTTGGAACATCCCAATATCGCCTGCACTATCTCCTATCGAAATAGTCCTCTCCTTTGGAATTCCAAGTCGTCTTTGCAGCATTTTGACAATTGCACCTTTACCGTTCATCTGAACTTGGTAACGCCCAAAATCATCTATCGTACCGTCTGTTTTACACAACCACCCATTTGTGAATACATGGAATTTGGAATCACAGCCGCGGTGTCGGTTTATCCCACCCCACCTTCTTCGCCATGGGGTTTTGCTGGGATACATACAAGCGATTTCCCGAGCCGTTTCTTGCATTCCCCCACTGATAATTGCAACTTCATGCCCACTATCAATAATCCAATCGAGACATTGTTTGATCCCTTTCATTAATGGAGTGCCAATGCACAAGTTGCGCATTTTTTCATCTGTGATTGAAGGATGTGCCTCCTTAACAAGTGCCAAATCCATTTTCAACCAATCCCATTCAACTAGTAAGCCCTGATTATATAGATCGAAGGCATCCGCATTTGAAATCCCTAAATTATCATATACATATTGCCATGTCGACATATGATCTACCAAAACACGATCCATATCAAAGCAGATCAAGTGCTTCTTCACGAAAATCACTCTTCCTTGGGCAAGTGGTTGTATTGGGATTGTATTTGTTTTACCTGTTTACCCATGATGTAGAGCATAAGCCCGACCATCATTGCAAATAGTCCCATCAATGTGACTGCAATTACTGCTAAACCAACACCGGCACTAGTTTGATTCCATTCGTCAAATGTATCTAGGACATTATCAGATAATTTGTATCCGACTAGGAATAAAACTACTCCCGGGATTCCAAATAGCAAAAGGGGATGTTTGGATTCTAGCATCCAAAAGAATAGTTGAGCAAACTTTGAGGCATTTGCAAGAGATTCTCTCTGTTGAACTTTGGGGGCCGGCTTTGAGTGTAGCACGCGTACACGTAAATCGTGGTCTAAATCAATAGGAGTATCAGAATTTTTGGAAAGTGATAAGGCATCTAACCCCGTTCTCGATGCCGCTAGATGTGATATTTCTGCATCCTCATAAACTATTTCTTGTGGGTTTGAACTATCGCTCTCTTCGCTGCTAAACGACATGTGAACATCCCAACTCTCACGTGCACGGTTTACCAACAAAGGTAAGTCTCGAAGTTTCAGACGATTATTGACTCGCACAAGTAAAGTGTATTCAACGGGGTTATCTGCAGCCAAGGATTTGGCCAGGTCTGGAACTAGTGCAGCATCTGTATAATTGACGATACGGCAATCGACCTTTTTGGCGAGGTCAAGAGTTTCATCTACACTACCCAAATCAAACAGAACTACTTCCTCTGCTAGCTCCCTAGCGCGGACAACCAAGGATACAAACCGCAATTCGAAGTCCTTGCCCAGTAGTACAATACGTAGGGACTCCATGTTTGGCGGGCATGCTTCTATGTCATGAAGTTCATGGCTAGAAATTCATCGAGAGTATCATTTTACAGGGTCAAAAAAAAGTCGGATTACTCGTTGAGTAATTCTATTGCGTCCAACAATAGTGTGTGGTTTGCCCAGTATTGTTTATTTTTCCAAAGAGTTTCACCTTCACCATTAATCAATGTAAAAGAAGGGGTCGCAGGATTACCAAATGCAGTTTGAAAGTCATAATCAGTCAAGATATCTTCATCGAGATCGATGGCAGACTGGCCATCTTCTGGTATCATTACTGGCCACAGTGAGTTTGTCGTACTATTTTCAGTTGCATAAACTTCTATCACTTCTTCCCTACTTTCAAATGAGGGGTAGCGGTGAATCGTCACCAGTCTGGTATCATTGGAAATACTACCATTTAGCATTGATTCAACTATCATCTCAGTCCAATCATGGCATCCGGAGCAGCCTGTAGAAACCCATAGTAGCAATGTGTTGGAACCATTTGCATCAGACATTATGTCCATTTGTAGGCCTCTGTCAATATCTCTACCTGCTGTGTCTGAAATGAGGTTCAACCTAGTTGGTAAATCCATTTCTTCAGTAGTCGCATCAATGCTTTCCATTGCCCGTGGAGTTGTGCAACCGGGTAGCATAATCAGTAATACAATTGCAATACATGCCAAACGAAATTTCATACGCATACCCGGGTTTCTGTTTTTTTACATTTGAAGATTTGTTTTACAGTTATTCTTCCATGAAGTTCATCACCCAACCATAAGTGGGGTGGCTATGTACGAGGGATGGGCAATTGGTGTTGTCATCCCAGCTCGCAATGAATCTGAACATCTGCCTGGTGTTCTTTCGACAATTCCAAAATTTGTTGACAAAATAGTCGTTGTAGATGATGGCTCCACTGATGGCACGGGTGGTTTAGTAGGTGATGCTGAATTGGTCACCTTGTCAGGTGAAGGCGTTGGTGCAGCAATTGATAATGGACATCAACGATTGTTGAAAATTCTTGAAGGGAGATTTATTTCTGTCGTTATGGCAGGTGATGGTCAGATGGACCCAAGTGACATGGAGGGTCTGCTCAAACCGATTATTGAGGGAAATGCTCACCATGTCAAAGGTGAAAGATTAGACCGAGCAGGGAAAATGCCTGTTTACCGACGCTTTGGAACATTATTATTGACACTTCTAACTACTCTTGCTTGTGGTCAGACTGTGAGAGATCCACAATGCGGTTATACTGCAACAAGCAGTGCTGTTTTGCAATCATGGAATTGGGATAAATCGTGGAAGGGATATGGCTACCCAAATTGGTGGTTGATGCGATTGTCTGAAAGTGGTTGGAAAATCGCACATATCTCTGTCAAAGCGATATATGGTGGACAAAAAAGTGGAATCAGAGTTTTGACATTCCTACCAAAGGTTTCCATTATGCTGCTATTGGGGTTGCATGCCAGAATTATTCGCAATACAATCAAGAAGCCGAGCCTTCCATTGGTATTTACATGGGCCTCTTATGTGACTGGATGGATTTATTGTCCCCTTTTGTTTGTAGTAACTCACTTAACAGACAGAGTACATGTTTCTACAATTAGGAGGGTGGTAAAATGAGATATCCTGGGCGGTATGCACATGCGAGTCATATTCTAATTGGCTCTAAGTCGCAAGCACAAGCGATTCTTGATGAAATCACTAGTGCTAAGAAACCATTCAAAGTATTCAAAAAGATGGCACGAAACTATTCCACATGCCCTACATCTGAAAAAAAAGGTGACCTTGGAGAGTTCCACGAAAAGCAGATGGCTGAAGAGTTTTCCAAGCAAGTTTGGGCTCAAGAAATCGGGCAATGTGATTGTTTCATCAAATCCCGTTTTGGTTTTCACCTAATCTGGGTTCACTCCAGAGACGAGTGAATATTTCAACATTAGAATCTCTCTTTTCTTTCCCAAATTGTGTTATGTTTTTCGTGGTTAATCCCACTTGTGACCATAACTGAGTTCAATGTTTTCCACCACGGTATGTGAGATTTAATCATCTTATGGTGGTGTTCAAGAATAATTTTTATCTAATCAGAGTTCATTAACGTGATGAAAAATCACTCTTCTTCCGATAAATCTAGCAGATCATTATCAATTTCTCTAATGTCAACTTTTTCAGAAACCACAGCGAACAATATGGCCATGGTCACTACTAAAATCTGAATTAATCAAGGTTGCTACTAAATCATAGAAATTTAGATGGAAGGTGGGTCTGTCCAGATTTGAACTGGAGTCCAAGCGTCCCAAACGCCCGAGTATAGGCCAAGCTAACCCACAGACCCTTCCAAACCGTGCGCCAATGTCTCCCTTCTTGAATGTCACTGAAGAAAGAGGTATGTTCCATCGGTCTGGTGCAGGAGTAAACCTTGGCTCACCGCCTCTTCAGCTACGTCTTCTGCATCAATTACTATCCCTTTTCCTCGCAATACCCCTGCGAGCCTGCCAAGGTCAACAATATCATTCAAAGCTGCGATTTTGATGCAGGCAAAGAGAAGTTTAGCACTGGGGTTTTCGATGATTGCAACCGATTTCGGTAATTTTTCACGCATCTCATCACGAAGTTTCTCAGGCATATTGGAAATTGCTACTTCTCTTTGTAAATCACTCGCATTATCCGCAACTGAAACTATCTGTATTTTATCTGTAGATTTTACACCACAGTGCGGGCATTTACTGGCCTTACCCTGAATGCCCCAGCAACGCTCACAACTCGGACAGCGCACAACTGTATACACGAACTCGCCTCACAATGAGAAATCGGTATTTCCATCAGTCGGCCTTCCACTTCCTGGACGCATTGCTGGAGCCGCTGGAGCTTTGGTGTCGACTCTTCGAGATGCATCAGCCATGGCCTCGGTTGCTTGGCGGGTTAGGCCAGAGCGAACACGGCCAACATTACCGCCACCTGACATTCGCAAGGAATCCGGAAGAATTAGTGCGGCCATCGCTACTCCATAGTGATCTTGGGCAGCGGTTACTTCATCGACAGCGACATCAAAGGATTGAACTTCAAGGTCTCTACTGGCCAATCTTCTTTGCAAGTTACGCTTGAGTAATGCCTCGGTTTCTTCATAGTCTAGTTCAGTAGAAATCTTTGCCACAATCGCACATACTTCGCCCTCCGGCGTAGTACAAGCAGCCCATGCTACGCCAGCACAAGCACTCGAACCATTGTAAGAAAAAGCGGTTGCTAAGTGGCATTCCACGAGTGAACCCATAGGGAGAGCCTTAGGTGGTGTTGCCTCGAAACCCATCGGAAGGAACGCACCTTGAACTTCAATCAATCGTGAGTCTCCAAGACCCATTTCCACTAACCCCTGATCATAAGCATCTTCGGCATTTTCTCCCCAAGGAGCAACTGCTGTCATTAGCCAACCAGGACATGCTGCTGCCGGAGCAGCCGGTGTACCGCCAGAACTGAACATAATCTGGTCCAGAGTGGGCTAGGTTCATCAAGACCGTGGTCGCAGACACAGGTGTGGCAAGCAATTCGCGGGGTATACTATTGCTTGGAGCAGCAGCCATGATTGCTGCTGCCGCAGGAGTTTCCGCAACTCAGGGAACTGGGTGGATAATTCCCATGGCCATATTGCTCTCAGTCATACTTGGGATTCTCTCCTTCTCAATGCTTACTGTTAGTAAAGAAAAGGAAAGCGGAAGTACGCCCCTCTCTATCAAAACCAATAGCAGTGACGGTTTTATAGAACAGTCGCCTGAAGACCTACCTGACCCAAATACTTCAGGTTTTGAATTACCAATTATGTAATTATGAAAGGTCGTCTTTGCTGATTACTGCTGCCTCTGGCCCAAGTGGCAACTCCTCAACTTCTCCCGGGCTTAAATCTCTAAACTCTGCATCTTCATGAAGGATCTGCGAATGTCCCCTCGGGTCGAGCAATTCAAGCGTAATGGGTCTTGGAATTGGGTCTTCTTTCAACTCCAATAGTGTTGTATGCATTTCTTGTAGTGTCTTGAGGTCAGAACCTTCAGCATCATCCAAATACGCCTGACGTGTAACCATGACTATGATTTCCATAAAACGATTTATCACTCCTTCTACATTGGAAACATAACCTGTCGATGCGGTTCCTGGCTTGACCTCTAGGTCGAGTTCAATGATTCGAACTGTGCAAGATGAAGAACGGACTACGCGAGCTGAAATGTGCTCTGGCTTACTGATTACAATTTTACTGCAACCAGGCTTTGCACCATCTGCTGGAATGAAATCCGTTTGACGCCAACCGCATGCATGGCAAATCACCGTAACTTGTGTGTGCTCTCCAAAGTACGGTATTTCATCAATATGGGTCGCCATTCGGACTTGACCTTCTTCAAAACAAATGGGACAAGGAATCTCTACAACTACCTCTTCCATTGAATCACCTCAAATCAGAAGAATCTACAGCGAATGCTTCAGCATCTAAGCCTCTGACTCCACGGCAACCAGGAGGTAAGAGCATTAATCTAGAGTCGGTTAATTTGATTATTTGACCTCCAAGATCACCCTCGATGAACTGATTTAGCCTCTCGATAGCGGTTTGTAATTCAAGATCTCTACCCATCAAGCGTTCCATTCTTACAATCACCGCTTCACCATCGGCTAGCCAATCTAACAGTTGTGCGGTTCCTGTTACGTCATGTAAAGTTGCACGATGTATTACCAATCCATCAGAAACCTTAGGAACTGGTGCGTTTGGATATAATTTTCCCATATCGTGGTACCTAGTAGGTGGTGATGCACTAGTCGATGTAATCGTGTTATTTTGAGAGGGTAGATTCAACTTCCGCGGACCCGGTCCGCTAAAGGCATCGAGCGATGTCTGCTTGTCGGACTCCTCGCTCATGATTGCATGGTGTGACGGTTGGTTGATAAGGGTCCCGCGAGACGGAGGTAATATCCCGCCAATCTGCGGGCTTCAGTGAGGTGTCAATATGAGCGAAGACGGTCCCGGCGTAGTCAAAACAGGAACGAGTACCATTGGCATTACCTTCAAAGGTGGTGTTGTTGTTGGTGCAGACCACAGAGCAACAATGGGTCACTTTGTTGCCAACAAGAGTGTCCAGAAGTTATTCAAGATAGGTGAAAACCTTGCATTAACAACTGCAGGATTAGTTGGGCATGCTCAATCTCTTGCACGCACCCTGGCTGCAGAAGTATCACTATTTGAGTTACGAAGAGGAGACCCCATGACTGTTCGTGGAGCTGCAACACTTACTGCTAACATTCTTTCCGGACGCCCTCATTGGGTTCAATTATTGATAGTTGGAGTCGATAGTGAAGGCGGTTCAGTCTACTCAATCGATTCAGCAGGTGGCTCAATTCCTGATACATATTGTGCAACTGGTTCAGGCTCACCATACATGTATGGTGTACTCGAAGATGGCTTCTCTGAAAATATGACTAGGAAAGAGGCTGTTGCACTTGCGGCAAGGGCACTTTCTGCTTCCGCACAGCGTGATGCGGCATCTGGAAATGGTATGGACCTCGCAGTAATTGATGCGAAAGAGGGATATGTACCAGTCGACCAGAGCGAAATCGCAGCCGCACTCAAGAAGTGAGTGTTTCCAACTCCTCCCGCGGGTTAGTCCCGTGGATCTCCTAACGGAGGTTCACCATGTCAATCTGTGGGACGGAGGTGTATATTATGAGACTTAGTTTCAAAGAAATGAAAGACCAAATAGCAAAAATCGTCCCTAAAGATGTCACCTATGATGTCGACCTAGAGGCCGGAGATATTGCAATAATAACACCTACACCAGATGTATTTGGTGGAGGCGATGGCCTAGTTGGTAAAATTGCTAAGAAAATCAAAAGACGTATTGTTCTGAGACCTCATGCGTCTATTATGAAAGATGAAAAAGATACAGAATTGTTCATCCGAGAACTCCTTGACGAAACTGCAGGTATAGATTCGATTTATTTTGACGCATGCTATTGTGAAGTTACTGTAATTTGTAATAACCCTGGGGAAGCTGTTGGTCGTCGCGGAGTTAACGCCAAGGCGATTCGGGATGAATGTGGATGGCTAGTTTCATTTGAGCGTACACCCCCAATTCACTCAAAGACTGTGCATGATATCCGAGGATACCGTGCTACACATGCGGCAGAACGTAAAAAATTGCTCAAGGACTTTGGTTTGAATATTTACAGACCACAACGCCCTGGCTCATTTTGGGTAAGGACCACTGCACTTGGTTCATACCGCGAAGTAGGTCGAGCTTGCCACCTCGTGACAACCAATGAAAGCCGTGTAATGATCGATGTTGGTGTCAATATTGCATCTGACACTGACCCAATGCCTTACTTTACTGCACCTGAGGCCCTACCTATGGAAAAATTAGATGCGGTCGTTCTAACCCATGCCCACCTAGACCATGCGGGTATGTTACCAGTACTATTCCGCTATGGATATCGCGGCCCTGTGTATTGTACTCCGCCAACCAGAGATATGATGCTATTACTGCAATCTGATTATCTGAAAGTGGGTGGTTCTGAAGGAAAAAGGGCACCCTATGATATGGAGGATATCCGCACTTGTATGCGCCATGTAGTTGATGTGGACTGGGGACAAACTGTCGATATTACCCCTGATGTAAAATTGACTTTCCACAATGCAGGACATATTCTAGGTTCATCCTCTGTTCACTTACATGTTGGAGATGGAAAGCACAACATTGTATTCTCGGGAGACCAAAAATATGAGAAATCATGGCTATTCGATGCGGCTAATACTCGATTCCCACGCTGTGAAACACTTGTAATTGAGTCAACCTATGGCGCATCTGGTGATTTCCAGCCAAGTAGAGAAGAAGCCAATCAAGAATTACAGGATATTGTAAGTCGAACTATCCAGCGTGGTGGGAAAATGATTTGTCCAGTTTTCGCTGTTGGTCGCTCACAAGAAGTGATGATTGCAATTGATGAATTGTTTAGATCAGGTTCTGTAAAACCGGTTCCTGTTTATCTTGATGGAATGATTCAAGAGGCAACTGCAATTCATTCGTCTCACCCTAATTATCTAACACAGGCTCTTAGAAAAAGCCTGCTTACAGATGATGGTAACAACCCATTTACTAGTGAATGGTTCCGCCCGGTTCGTGGACGCGAAATGCGTGAATCCATCATTATGGATGGCAGCCCCTGTATCGTGCTAGCAACTAGTGGAATGATGAATGGTGGACCTGTGATGAATTACTTCCAGCACTGGGCACACGAAGAGCGAAATTCACTATGTTTTGTAGGATACCAGGCAGAAGGAACACTTGGAAGACGCTTGCAGAAAGGGTTCAGTGAAGTCCCAATGGTCATCAATGGGAAAACTGAAATCGTAAAAATCGGTTGTGAGATGGCAACAATTGATGGATTTAGTGGCCACTCCGACAGACGACAACTACTGGAATTCATTGAGCACATGAGTCCCCGACCAAAGAATGTCATCTGCCACCATGGTGATTATTTCAAGTGCAATGAATTAGGAAGAACATTGCGTGAGAAATTCAAGGTTCGAACCTATGCTCCACAGAATCTCGAGACTATTCGCTTGTCGTGATTATTCAAAGAAGTTTGCCACCAAGTGGGCGGTTTCATCTTTCTTTTCCGAAAGAGTTGTTAGCCACTCAGTGGCCCTTTCAATACACATCTGTTTCATTTCCCCTGCTAGGATTTTACCTGAACGGTAGCCCTCATTAATTTCTGATAAGAAGGCATCATCCTCTTCAAAGAAATACATCATGTATTGGTAAGCAACATCCTTGTCGGGGTTTCCACCAAGCCTGCGATGTTCTTCCACGGTAGCCTGGCCACCTGAAAATGATTTTTTGATTTTCTTTTCTGCTGTTGCGGCATCATCGGAAAGGAAGAGTGTCGTCTTTGGTTTTGAGGAAGACATTTTATCGCCAGTCATTCCTACTGCAAATCGGTGATATGTACTGGATGGGGCAAGTAATCCCATCCCACCCATACTCCTTTCTAACGACAAAAGTGCCATTCTGATTGACCCCTTGTCACGTGGCGTTGCGCTTGGAATATGGACAGTACCATGCTTTGGATTCGAAATTATATCTGAAAATCCAAGATTCGAAATAGCATTAACAATCTTAGCAAAAACTTCTTTTTGGCGCTCCTTGTTTACTCGCCCATTTGATTCAACACCCATTATTACTGAATTTTCTTCTTGGACTGAAACTCCAATTTGTAACCCCATTTTCGCATTACTGACATTGAACCAATTGGTCTTGGCCGCTAGCCCTCTAGTCAGCCGCAGATGCGGGTCTTGGTCTACACCCACTGGTACGACAATGGGCCGTAAACCACCGTATTCTTCCAATTGAGGGTGTAAGATATCGCCAGCTTGCACTAGTGGTGCTTGGACATGCGCTAGATTGGTAGCTCCATCAAATCCGTATATCGCTTCAAATTCCGAAAGATTTGTTCGCTTTCCCAGTTGGAAACCTAAACGTTGAACAATATTACGTTCAGATTGGAAGTACACATTGGTCTTCTCAGGATCTAAGCCAAGTGCTGCGTAATATGAAACATATTCTTCCGTAGCGATTCTGCGACCTTCAGCCAATGAAATACCACGTGTTGCTGTCGATTCTAAATCGGCTACGGCAATAGTCACATCTCCGCCCTGCTGTTGGAACCAATTCACTTGGTCGATTACCATAGAATGGCCCATGTGCATCGACCCGGATGGCATTAATCCGGTTAAAACTCCAAATGGATTGGAAAGTCGCTTTGCTTCGAGAATCATATCTAGTTCTCTATGCGCGAAAACAATCCCTCTACGATGAAGGCGAGATGGGTCCGTAATCGACACACTGTCCATTGAAGATAACCCAAATTGTTCGATGATTCTAGAGTAATCTGTAGATTGTGAGGAACCCCACGGGTCGATGGTTACCTCGTCATTCATCATCCTCACCGCCAATGCTTGCAGGCATCAAGCCTTCGGCCTTAGAATGTGTAAGAGCGTCCTTCTTGAGCAATAACCAGATTCCCGAGACGCTCGCGAGTAAGACTCCAATCCCGACATATGGTAGCCATGCTAAGTCGGCATCTATACTGCGGGGAGAGATTAGCCAAGTGAATCTCAAATCTTCAGAATTATCAAATCGTTTTGACCATAGGAATAAATCGGTTGTTGAGTGGCCTGCAATAGTCAATGCTGAACTTTTATTATTGAAAAATTGGGTTCGTCCTAAGATATCATAATCAGTATCTTCGGACAAATCGAAAGATGCATAATGTCCTTTTAGAACGCTGATATATAGAATTGAACCTTCTTGCCTCCAACCCTCCATTGTAGTCGAGTCATCCATTCTCATTTCTGGTAAATTAGATTCGAGTACGATGGAATCACCGATCTCAGCAATCCAGGTCACAGGAACATTCCAAGCGTTAGGTGATGCTGCAGAACAAGCATCGGTATCAATATGTTCAAAACTGAATATTCCGTTTACCAATGTATGATTAAATTCATGACAACGCTCAACTGTCCAGTAAGAATATGCTTCCCCCCAAGTGGTGTACCAGACATCATTTCGCTGTGACAACATATCAATCACTTCACCTTCATGACGCACAGTTGCATCACCAATACGGCCAATCCAATACATGTTAACTAGACCACCGGAATCTAGTTCTTGACTCAGTTTTTCGACATCAGCTATCCCCTTTTCCAAAGAGCCTCCTCTCCGACCTAGGTCAAGCCAATCATATTCGTATTCGGGTATGTTTTCCACCGTATGCCATGCAGTAGCGCTTTGCCCAGTGTTATCTCCATGTATCACGAATCCTTGGTTGCGGATGTAGGTGTGCTGTGCTGCTGTTAAATCACTAGGAGTAAAAGTAGATATTGGATTTTCACCCCACTTAGATGCATCGATTCTAGCCTCAATATATTCGCGACACTCTAGCGCTACAGCGCCCGGGTCGGCTTGCCATGATAAATTTGGCATCCCGTAACACCCAAATTCATCGCCTTCATTTAGATGCTCTAACCCGATTGTGCCGAGCCAGCCATCTTCTTCCCACTTTGCATCTGCAAGTACCATGGGAGCGAATGTGGCAGAGAGCAACAGAGCCAATACCACAAGACGCATGTGCAGATGCCTGCATAGCCGACATTTCAGCATTGCCACACCATTTGCCTAAGCAATCATCAAAGGTTAGATGCAAGTGCAAGTTTCTGATGGGTGAACTCAAGGATGCATGGATGGCTCTTGAGAAGCATTGGAAAATCACTCCCAGTGAAAGCAGAATCACTGGTGATAAATCGTATGCAGTGATGCGGTGGACTCTTGCTTCATTTTTCCGAATGGTCCTGCGTGTTAGGATTAGGGGGATAAAAAATGTTCCAACTAGTGGCCCAACAATCCTAGCTGCTAACCATTTATCGCATGTAGATCCCTTGGTAGTGATACTTGCGTCACGAAGAAAGACTCACTATCTGGCTAAGGATGGACACTTCAGAAATTTTGCTCTGGCCTCATTTATGCGTGCAACTGGCCAAATTGAAACTAATCGGAACACAGGTGGCGGTGAGGCACTTTCTAGCGCTGCTGTAGTGTTACATGCCAAACGCGCATTGGGAATATTTCCCGAAGGTACCCGCTCAAAGCGTTCAGAACCTCCTTATCTATTGCCAGGAAAAACAGGGTTTGCTAGGTTGGCGGCCTCATATCCCGATGTACCAGTCGTACCGATTGGGTTAACTGGAACTCGTAACTTTATGTCACCATCAAAGCATAAGTTACCGCGGCTGTGGCGAAGGGTTGGCATCTCATATGGCAAGCCCATTACCTGGTGGGAGTGGTTGGAGAAGCGAGGTAATGTTTCCGAGTTGCAAGCACTTGCTAACAAAGAGGACCACGAGGTTAAGGCAGCACTTGCAGCACTTTACCGAGAGTTCACTGATGAATTCATGGAAAGAATCCGTGGACAAGGTGCCCCGTGACAATCCTCAAAGGCCTTCGCACTCAAGGATTAATCAGATGCAGCAGTACCTAGAACTAATGCAACGCATCCTTGACGAGGGTGAGGAGAAAGGTGACCGTACGGGAACGGGTACTATCTCAGTATTTGGACACCAAATGCGATTCGATTTATCCAAAGGTTTCCCCATGGTTACAACTAAAAAATTGCACCTAAAATCAATTGTTCATGAATTGCTTTGGTTCCTAGCAGGCGACACGAATATTGCATACCTCAAGGAAAATGGAGTCCGTATCTGGGATGCATGGGCAGATGACAATGGAGATTTGGGCCCAGTATATGGCAAGCAATGGCGTAAATGGGAGTCGAAGGATGGACGAGTTATTGACCAAGTGGCACAGGCTATTGAAATGATCAATAACAATCCAAACTCCAGAAGAATTATTGTCAGTGCCTGGAATGTAGGGGAACTAGATGAGATGGCATTAATGCCATGCCATGCATTCTTCCAGTTCCATGTCGCAAATGGAAAATTGAACTGCCAACTTTACCAGAGAAGTGCAGATGTGTTTCTGGGAGTTCCATTCAATATCGCATCATATGCAATACTAACCCACATGATTGCTCAAGTTTGTAATCTTGAAGCGGGAACTTTTGTTCATACCATTGGGGACGCACACCTCTACACAAACCATCTTGAGCAAACAAAACTTCAGCTATCGCGTACTCCAATAGAGCCACTTCCTACACTGAAACTTAATCCGAATATCAAAAATATTGATGATTTCACTTACGAAGATATCGAAGTTGTAGGATATGAGCACCATCCACACATCAAGGCCCCGATTGCGGTGTGATTGCAATGCTAGGGATGATTGTAGCTTGTGACCGCAACGGTGCTATCGGTAAAGATGGCGACTTACCTTGGCGCCAATCAACAGATTTACAGCACTTCAAAAAAGTGACAATGGGCTCAAATCTAATCATGGGAAGGAAAACTTGGGATTCGCTACCGGGTATGCTCCCCGGCAGAGACCACTATGTCCTATCTCGAGGTGATGTTGAGGGTGTTGACGTAATCAGTGTGGACAAAGCCCTTGAGATGGATGGATGGATAATTGGTGGTGGAGAAATATACAAATTATTTTTACCACATGTTAGTGAACTTCACCGCACAATAATCGATGCACGTGTTGCCGATGCTGATACTCATTTTCCAGATATTACTGGCATGGGTTTTACACTCAAAGAAGAAAGTCATGTTAGCGCAGGAGAACGAGATGAGTTTGACATGATTTTCCAACACTGGACTCGCAATTAACCGAGTCGCTAAATTCATTTGTAAATGTGCGAGTGACCCGATTTAGTTCCGCACACCTCAAGGGGGAGAGGTTGCTGGGATGACATAGGTGAGTCTACATGCGTGAAGTAGTAGTTGTCTCGGCAGTTCGCACTGCAATAGGTAATCATGGTGGAGCACTATCCACGATTCGACCGGATGATCTTGCGGCTTTAGCAATCAAAGAAGCGATTTTGCGAGCCGGTATTGATGGCAGTGAAGTAGAGGAGGTTTTCTTTGGCTGTACCAATCAGGCAGGAGAGGATAATCGTAATGTTGCTCGAATGGCCACTTTGCTAGCAGGCTTGCCAACCTCTGTTGGCGCTGTTACTTTCAATCGATTATGTGCCTCAGGATTGACCGCACTGAACTCTGCAGCACGGGCTATTAGATGTGGTGAAGGCGACGTATACATTGTTGGTGGAGTCGAATCGATGTCGCGTGCACCCTATGTCATGGCAAAAGCGGAAACCGGTTTTGCGTGGGGCGACCCAACTGTGCATGATACTACACTCGGTTGGCGTTTTTCAAATCCAAAATTAAAATCCATGCATGGAAATGACAGCATGGGAGTTACTGCTGAAAATTTGCGAGACCTTGCAACAGTCACAGATGCAAACACCAGCCGTGAAGAGCAAGACCGATTCTCATTACAAAGTACCAAAAGAGCACTTGCTGCTACTGATTCGGGTAGATTCAGGGATGAAATAATGCCGGTTGAAATCCCACAAAGGCGTGCCGACCCAGTTATTTTTGATGTCGATGAACGTCCACGAAGAGGAAGTACAATCGAAAAATTAGCAAAGTTACGACCTGCGTTCAAAGAAGGTGGTAGCGTAACTGCTGCAAACTCTAGCGGGATTAATGATGGTGCTGCTGCGCTTGTAATGATGAGTGCAGAAAAGGCAGCCGAACTTGGCCTAACGCCGATGGCGACCTGGGTGGCGAGTGGTGCGGCTGGAGTCGACCCTAGAACAATGGGCTGGGGTCCAGTTCCTGCAACACGCAAAGCACTTGTTCGAGCAGGTATGGATGTCTCTGACCTGCATCTTGTCGAGTTGAATGAAGCATTTGCTGTACAGGCCCTGACTTGTATCAATGAACTTGGTCTCGACGAGGAAATTGTCAATGTCAATGGCGGAGCTGTTGCACTTGGACACCCACTAGGATGTTCAGGTGCCCGTATAGTTGTGACATTATTGCATGAGATGGTAAAACGCTCCAAGGACCATGAAGGCCAGATGAATGGACTGGCTACATTGTGTGTTGGTGTAGGACAAGGTGAAGCAGCGATTTTCACTCGTATTTGAGTGAGTTAGCAGTGGGAACGGCTAGAAATTTGGTTTTAGTTTATCTCATCGGCCTTACCATTCAAAAAATATTTTTTCCACGAAAATAAGGATTTATATTCATACTCGGGGCAAAGAAGTTGCAGTTTTCTCCCCTCGTTTTTTATTCGCCTTTTTATTCGACCATCCATCCCACAAACAGCATTGAATGTACGTAGTGCAACCTCTCTATCAGATACTTGCATTGATTTAACGACCATTCCAAAACGGTACATTTCATCGCCTTCATTTTGGATAGTAGTAAGTCCGACTTTTTCGATGAACATTTTGATGTTGGGATGAAAATCTGCGACACCGGTTACCTGTGACCTTATTGCCAGACAACAAGCAAGGCGCTGTTGTTTAGTCAGGTTATTGAATCCATCCGGATATAATCTCTCTAGTATCTCATCCATCAACAAGGGCACTGTAGTCCTTATTCTTATTTCTTGCATGACTCTTCTGACAACGATAAAATTCCACAATGCAAAAACTGGCACAGATGCCGTTTCAATTATACCTCTTGAAGCAGTTCTTCCCCACAGCCTTAACCAAATTCGCCGATAAAGAGATTTTACAATTACTCTTGAAATTGCAACTTTTGATTTGTGGGCTGCTAGACTAAACATTAAGAAAAATTTACTGATATACGCTCTCGGATTAATTCCATACTTTGGTTGGTATGAATTTGGTGCTTTTAATCCAGCATACATCAATGATAAAATCAATTCATCGGCTGCTTCACTATCATCGACCATAACTGGTCTAATTCCAGAGATTGTGGCAATATTTCTAGCTGTACGAATAGTATCTATGTAAATCAATACTAATTCAACCATTGTTAAAACAACGCCCACGCCAATAATGACACAATAATATTTCGCGATTTGTAGTCCGTTACTGTTACTATCTGGCTCGAGTGGGGTGGCAAGGAAAGTTGCCCAAACAATCCCTAAGCCACTTAATATTCCAAACATTGCAGCCCTAATACAGATTAATTTTTCTTCGCGCTTAATCAATCGTAATCTCTCTTCAGATGAAGTGTTATCATCTATGAAATCTAAACTATGATCTGAAAGTAGAAACTTGAGAATACGGCCCGGAATGCGCCCAATTTCCTCGAAGGTTTGGAGTGCTTTTTCGGACACACTCTTGCCAATTTAATCTACTTGATGAAATATTCGCACCCACTCAGCTAGCAATCATAATTCCGATGGCAAGCAAAAAAATCATTGTCGGTATCGCTGCCGCACCACCCCAAGACAGACCTGGATTCGATTTGAATTTTGAAACTATCAAATATAGACTAGTGGTTATTCCAGTAATGAATCCGCATGTTGCTAGCATAGAAAAGAATGAATAGAGTTCGTAGATATTATTGTCTGTAGTGCCATCCCATGATGAATAATTCCATGGAACAACTCAAATGCAGATGCTCGTAATCCCAAGCAGTTAGAGATTCAACTCAAGGAATTAGGCATTGAGGGATGGAAAGTAGTTGCAGGTGGTGGCGGTGGCGGTGCCGACCTTGATTCATTCCTTGATGTACTTATTATCCTGATGAAAGAAGAATAGTCGTAGGAATACAGAGGGCCCCCCTTCCAACAGACGGGTATTGGATGGGTACCCACTCATGATACGCCTATACAGAGGGTGTCGCAAGGGTATTCTGGTGAAACCCTGATTACCAGACCT
>ERZ1046148.783-NODE-783-length-17815-cov-7.285698_pt1 | contig 17815 bp, 12 predicted proteins | sample MGYA00383090_ERZ1046148 | MGnify/ENA primary metagenome ERZ1046148 (study PRJEB29581, sample SAMEA5548360) | metagenome | biome: marine; feature: coastal; material: water | depth 25 m | study: Short-term variability in the microbial, nano- and picoplankton... | reverse complement strand
CTTCTGCTTTTATTCTCGCATCGTCTTCTGCTTTTATTCTCGCATCGTCTTCTGCCTTTATTCTAGCATCATCTTCTGCTTTTATTTTGGCATCTTTTTCTGTAATTACTTCAAAAGCTGATTTGGGGGCAGCTCTTGCACCTATTGTTGCTAGATATTCGTCCCATACGAATACTCCATCATAGCGATATGGAGGATGTAATTCTCTTCCAAGTGCTTCTTGGGTACCAACCGGATAAATCTCGTATAGGTCAATCGTGGTGATATAATCATGGTCGACGTTCCATCCATCAAAGTGAATCATCAAGTTTTCGTCATTTATTTCCTTAATAGATGCAACAGCAATGGTTTCTGGATGGCCTCTTACTACAGCTTCTAACCTATCTCCTACCCTAAATTGTTCAGTAGAATCTTCTTCTATTTCAGCAGTAGAACGGTCATCTGTAATCTCAGCAGTTCCAGTTTCTATGCCGATGCTCTCCAAATGGGCTAGAAGTGCTACAATGGTAATACTACCATTATTACCAGGTTCTATTGTGTCAAAAATCTGTTTTACCATCCAACTAGGCAGTATAGCGCCGGTGTGAGATTTGGCAAAGGCTGCGAACTCGCTTTGATCTACGAAACCGTTACCATTTGGATCGATTGAATCGATAATTTCACCTGTTGAAATACCTGAGGATTTGAGCCAATTATTAATATCGTCAATGCTGTTAATTCTGAGTCCAACACTATCTAACGCCTTCTTTGCTAATTCTTTCTTTGTTGCAATAGCAACTCCTGTCGCCGCAACTGCTCCACCAGTTGCTACAGTTGCTAATGCAGTCTTCAGAATCTTTTTAGCGGCTTCTGAATCTCTAATGTCATTTATCATACCTTCACGATTCTGAGTATTCATTCCAAAACTACTTGAGAGTGCTTTCAATTCATTGGTACTTAATGACTCAAGATTACCGTTGTTATCCTTTAATGCCGATATTATTTCAGGTGAGACATTTATCATCTCAGGGGTTTGTCCTGCTTTCATATTAGCTACCTGATTATCTAATTTGTCGACCCAACCCCAACTACCATTGGCATCTTCTGCCCAAACAAGCCCATCTATGTCAGGAAGCTGGTCGATGTTAGGGTTTTGTTGTGACAAATTCTTGCCAACATTTTCTAATTCTGGGTTCAGAACTTGGTTTGAGTGTTGAACAAGTCCTACGAAGAGGGCAAAAATACTACCCATGCAGCATATTCCTCCAAGACCGGGTTCTCCGGTCATGAAAAGGAATAGTGCGATAAAGATTCCAATCGAACCACCTTTGATGGTTCCTTCTGGTTTAGCAGCCTCGGACACAATACGACGATAGTATTCCATCTCATGAATATGCTGTATCGTTTGGCCAGCGCAATTTAGGCCATTTCTTAGAATCTCCATCTTGCCAAGGTAGAGTACAAAGAATCGTTTCCAATTGCTCTAATTCGGTGACAGACCTCTCGATTTGAATCCGATGTAACCATTCTTTGAGATGTCCTAATCGCATACCGGGGTTTATCCCAGTCTTTTTCATCAACCAATCGCCATTGGCCAAAGGTTTGGTGTTAGATTTGATTTTTTGTATCTTCTTTTTAATTTCTGACAGATCATGGTTCGGATAAATAAACGACAATACTTCGAGATGATCGAAGGCATCCTCACCCATGACCTCGCGATATAGAGCGGCTTCCTGAGGGGAAGGAATACTGTTTCGAAGGTGATGTAATCTTACGGTTTTTGCTCTTAAAGCAGTTGAAGTTTTCATACTAACCATGATTTTCTTTACCTCTTCAGTAGTGATATCACCTAATAGAATAGTCATACGATTCTCTATGCTTTTAGAGCATTTAGAAACCATTTCATCTACTTCGATATCGATGTCGAAAATAGCATTCAAGGCTCCATCTTGGTTCATTCTAATCAATACTTCACTTGCATTCTTGCCGAGGATTATTCTTTGAAATTCACTCCATATTCGCTCATTAGAGACTTTTTCTAACATGTGAAGGCAATTAACTAATGCCTTTGACAACTCTCTTTCAGGTAACCATATGTTATCCAGACCTCTGTCCATGAATCGGTAGACGCGCATTATTCTCAAGCCATCCTCTGATAAACGAGAATTAGCATTTCCCACTGCACGTAGGATATTGGCATCAAGATCTAAAGATCCTTGGTATGGGTCATAAAGAATCTCTCGAAGTGGATCCCATGCCATTGCATTGATTGTTAGATCTCTACGTGAGAGGTCTTTGGCTAGAGATGACCCCCATTCGACAATTTCTGGCCGACGGCCATCGCCATAGTCTGCTTCTGTACGTGTGGTCGTAGTTTCAAAAAAAGAATCACCAGAACGAATAGTTACTGTTCCAAATTTCAAACCTGTAGCAATAGCATCTGGAAATATGTCAAGAACTTCTTGAGGCGGTATGTCTACTGCGAGATCTATTTCATCAGATGTGATATTGAGCAAAGCATCGCGTACTGCTCCACCAACAATCCATACACCGGACCCGTTTTCAGCAAGGCGTTCAATTACTGTTTTTAGGTTCTCATCAAGACTGATTAAACCAGGTGCTGCTCGACCTTGTAAATCAGCCTCCCGCCCTAGCATCAACTCATCCCCTAGACATTGGCGAGCACGTGACTTGCAAAGCATTATCGCTTTCCCTTAGTTCGAACAGCCATGTCTTGGTCGGATTTGGACGTCGAATTAGTAGAAGTGTCTATTCTACATCCTCACGAAGAGATAAAACATAGAAATAGGGATAAATTACTCGAGATGACTAAGAAATGGGGAGGTTTTACCAAACCGCTTTTGGTCGACAGTGTCTCTTTAACCATTTTAGATGGACATCACCGATATGATGTGGCACGTTGTTTGAATTTGAGTAAAGTACCAGCGATAATGCTTGATTATCTTAACGACGAACGCATTTCCGTAACAGTATGGCCAGGTCGGGAGATAGAATCTATTTCAAAACAGGATATCATCGATATGGGTTTGAGCTCGGATTTGTATCCTCCTAAGACCAGTAAACATACAATTGGAAGCGACCTCCCTCCAATCTTTGCAACTCTCGAAGAATTGGCTTGATTAGCGCCTAGTTGCGATTATATTCCGCCATAGGCTATTTCCTTCACCTTTCAATTCGATTGCAAGATTGGGGTTTCTAGTGACTTCGACCTCGATTTGTTTGATCTTTCCTTGTCTAGCGAAGGTAATAGTACACTTGCAATCCGCTTTTCCTTTAAGATATGCAGCAAGGCGTGTTTTAGAATTAATTCTAATCCCATCAACTGCGATGATTTCATCACCGGTGTTCAATAGGTTTCTTACAGGTGAGTTTTTCAAATGAGTTCGAACGAATATGGACGAGTTCTTTTCACTACAATCAACTCCTAACCATCCACCATCGTCTTCTTTGCCAGATGTCATTTCCATGCCCAGTAGTTGTATTGTTCTCGCCACATCAGGCATTTCTCTCCTACTTACTGCTTCATCAAGCATTACACCTAATCTTCTACCGCCCTTTTTACTGGTAATGCTACGGCGAATATCGGAATGAGTAATACCTGGCGAATCCGAATCGAGTCCATGGTTATGGAATAGATCAGCCATGACTTCATCCAGTCCATGGAGCCCGCCGGAGCGTTTACGTAATTCTACATCTAGACAAAATAGTGCTAATTCTCCTTCAAGATAGTAGGATATGCGGTTTTCTCGAGCATATGAATTAGGGCGATAAAGATGTATCCATGCATCGTGACTAGATTCCTGTAGTGATTCAATCTCAGAGCCATTATTGGAGAGGTGACGCTTAATTTTCAATTTCCATTCATCCTTCCAATCCTTGATATCCCATGCTCCACTTCGCAGGCATATCAAGTCGCCAAGCCATGATGTACCGCCCTCAAACCACCACAATAGGTCTGTGTGCACTTCCTTTTGTAAATCATAGTTTAAGAAATTCTTAGGTCTCAGGTTTTTGACATTCCATTGGTGAAGGAACTCGTGACTGAATAGACTAATCAGATCGCGCCAATCATCACAATCGGTTGACCAAAGCGAACTGCGTGGTACCATAGATGTCTGACTACGCATGTGTTCTAAACCTCCTCGTGCAGAATCAGTAAGATGGATAATTGTGAGATAATCCTTCCAGGGGGGGATTCCGAAAAGAGCGTAGTGTTCCTCGATTACCAGAGTTGCTTTCTCTATGAATTTGTCAATCATCTCATTAGATACTGGCAATCCACCGGAATCCCAAAACTTGAGTTTTTGTTCGATACCTTTCACCTTCCACGAGATTTCTGGATTTGCATTTGCTTCAATGATTCCATCTAGTAATTCATCGCGGCCATCTGCAGTGTAAGTTCCCGCTGACCCAGTTAACTGAGTTGAAATAGACCACTCATTTGGAACTTTTATTTCGATGGAATGTGTTTTCTCTAATCGACTTTTATCAATCCCTCTTTCTGGTATCCACCAAGTAAATGGTGGCATTAAGTGGAGATGGGAATCATCGATATGATTCGCTCTTACCGACATCATTGTAGCTAGTAAACGATAGCTAATTACAACCTTTTTACAGTCTGTAGGGATAGATATTTTCAATCCATCAACATCGATTCGCTGCCATTTCATCTCGGTTCCTTTTTCGTCGTTAACGGTTATAGAATCTAGGAACTGGACCGGTTCTCTAATCATGTACGAACCGGGCACCCAGCGGGGAAATCGTAAGATTAGACGTGAATCGGTAAAAGGAGCCGAAATTTCTACACCAGCATGCAAATATCTTGTTGCACCTTGCCGAGCATCGGCAGTGAATCGTATACCAGACACAAGTTTCCCCATGACGTGTCCATCACAGACGGCTGATAGGTTGTTCGATTAAATGTGGCTAAGGAATCATATCCTCATGACCACCGCGCATCAAATCAGCATCAGGAGATCCGGGTTGAGCTAATCTATTATCAGACATCAATTGAATAAAGGGCCAGAGACTCATCAACAACCCTCCTTTTTCCATTAATAGGTTGACCATAGGGTGTTCTTCACCATCATCTGGGCCAGGAGGGTGTAAATCATCTGGTAGGGAGCGAAGTTCTGCGATTAGATCATCGAATTGATGTTTGTTTTCAATTTCGATCATTTCAAGATCATCTAATGCTTGTACAGCATCTTCAATCATAGATGCGAATTCCTCTGGCGATGGAGTTTCGGGTATTGATTTCTTGATATCTACTGGGCCAAAAATAACCTGTCCTAGTGCTGTCTCCATTATCTCATGCCCTTGTCTCTCTAATTTCATTAGGTCTTGACATTCTCTATTACCGATTGGTGCGATAGCAAATCCACCTTCGACTAGATTTTCAGATAACCATTCTGGTAGATCTTCTATCTGTCCAGTGACAAGTACTCGATGCATTACTCCAGGCAACCCTTTCGGTTTTGTTTCAACTGATTCCATGTGTGTGCAACTAATACAACTAGATTCATCGAGCCTTGAGTTGACATATTCGATAACCTCTATCGAAGGGTCGACGATGACCACTTTTCCTTTTGGACCTACTATGTGTGCTATCAATGTTGCCAGATACCCACCTTTAGCGCCTAAGAGGACAATCTCTTGATTTTCTCTAATCTCCAGATGATGTAGTAATGTGACTATCATATGTGGTGCTGAAATTGTTTTGATACCTCCATCATCTGTTTCGAGAAAAACCAATGGTCTATCATGATAGAAAGCACGGTGGTCGTGGTCGGAAAAAACTTCAATAGGAGTTTTCAACATTGCTTCAGCAATCTCTTCCGTGAAATCTATTCCCGCTGAACGAAGACGCATGATGAGGTTTTCAATGTCCGCCATCAACTCAATGTTGTATGACCTTATTTGTAAGGTTGCGTATTTATTTCTTATTTCATCTGCCACGATTGGTAATAATCATTATTCCGAGAAACATACCTGCGATTCCACCGCTTATTCTAGCCGCTAGATTACCTGGGGCGAATGAATCAAAGGCCATAATACCCATTACCATTAATGGTGGTACCATCATCATCGACCTGGTGACAATTGTTGCTCTATCCATAAGTAACGGTTGCATGACAGTTATTGAGTTGTTTTTCTTTGAAACCCGTGATGCACCCAGTTCAGAGACCAGAAATGCAATTATTTTACTACGTAATTCCGCATCTTCTCGAGGTTTAATTCGAAATTGGACACTACATGTATCCGCATGTGTTATCGCTTGTTTAACAATAGCCATCGGCTTTGAGGAGTCTAGTATCTTTATTGAGACTCCAGTTCCTTCTCTACGTATATGAGATAAAGCTCGCCAGTTATTGACTCCCTCGTTAAAAACCTGTAAATCATCTCTTACATTATCAAGAAGAAGTAGAGTCTCTGGCCTTCCTCGTTTCCTTCCTCTAGATAAAACTGGAGTTAAGAGTATAATCGAGGCCAGCATTGTGATGCCCCAAGCTTTTGCTGCTGAACGCAAAGGGTCTTCAGGATAGATTACGGCAACAGCGACTGCAACCATAAATCCAGAGTAGAGGCCAAGAACTGCAGCAGCAGAAGAGCCGCGAGTCCAACCAACCTTCTCAGTCATACAATCACGCTAGGACAAAGCATATGTCATTAATGCTACACGTCTTTGTATGGAAAGAAACGGACTTGACGACCGTTCGCGTGAAAGGCGAATAGGTATGTGGGTCTGCGGCGTAAGTATGTTCTTCGTAATCTCGTTCTTCCTTGTGCCATATATGTTGCCTGAATCTTCAGTTCCGAAACTCTCGGGTAGGGCAAATGTAATTGATTATTCGAGTTCTGAAAGTTGGGGTAATCAATTACACAATGGTGAAATGGGGCATGACCAGCCTTCTGAAGGTGTGTTTGCCTGGTCAGAATTAGATCCTTATTCTGCCTTTATCTATGCATTTGGAGATTTGAACTGTCATCAGAAACATGAACGTTCATGGGAGATAAATGGTAATCAGATGCCTGTTTGTACCCGCGATGTGGGTATTTTCCTCGGATTGGCATTAGGGGGTTTCATCTATAGCCGTAAGGGCTTAAATCGATGGACAGTAAGGGATTCTATGCTTTCGATATTTTCTGATAATCAATTGGAATATGTATATCGAAATGATTTACGTACGAAGGCAGTATTATTGTTAGTGGCGATTACAGTAATCCCTATTTGTATAGATGGTTTTACTCAGATGCTAACTTCTTATGAATCTACAAATCTGATGAGGATAATAACTGGATTGCCGTTTGGTGCCTTGGTTTCACTTTATCTATCTGCGTCTTTTTCTGCTCGACCCGCTTTCTTTGAGGGAGATGGTTCGAAAGTGGTTTTACCATCTAATGCAAGATTTTCAAACCCAGTAGCTGAGCAGGAATAATCACGGCGGCGGCGGGGTAGACCACCAGGTTATCAGTTCTGCAATGTCGCTAGGGCACGGGCAATCTTTGTGCCCGGATGAAATCAACTCCAGACGTGAGATTATCGATGATATTGCTTGATCAATATCTTTGTTACTAATACTAGATTTTTCACTAGTGATATCTTTCAAAGCATGAACCCAGTCAGAATCCGGATTTTTACGTCGCCACGACGATAGTGCTGCGCGCAAAGGCCACATGACTAGAGATAATCTCGCATATCCAGTCCTACTATTTTTCAATTTGAAAAGTTGGGCTTCCCTGAAGGGTATGTGATTCTGCTGCTTGTGAATCCATCCCTCGGCTTCCATCCATTTTATCAGGCGTTGAGTATGACGTTTTGTGACCATTCTCACCGGCCCAAGTTTTTGGTGAAGTGTTGGTACATCAGTCGTATCCATTAGAGAAAGTGTACCTATGACTGCCCAAGATGAGCGAGAAAGGACATTTGTGGGTACATCTGCTCGTATCGCACTTTCTACAGGCCAGTCATCCTCAGCCTGTTGCATCAATTGTGCTGGTGATTTTCCAACAAGCCAATTTTCCAGTAGCGAACTATTGGTGGGGGGGCCTCCTGGTAACCTCATTTGCGCTTGGACACCTTGTGCTAATCTGGCAAGTAAGTGGATGTCTACTTCTGCCGAGATGCAATTTAAAGGAACAGGTCTACGATTCATGAAATCACGTATTGTTTCTTTCAATTGTCGCTCTAATTCATTTAATCCGCCTTCATTTAATATTGGCCCTACTACGCAACATTTGTTGAATGGTTTCGGAACTTGGATATTTCCCGTGAATAGGTTGTTGAAACCATCTCTAATCTTAGTTTGCAACTCGGTTGTCTCAAAGTACTCTTGTTTACCACTGCCGGCAATACGCAATGTGCCAGTTTGAATTCTTTTCATAGCTTTTTTTGGGTCACAATCAATCCAGATTACTAAATCAGGACGCATTGCTGCAGCATTCATCTTAGCAACACGTTCTACACCTAAACTTCCTACAAGACCTTGGTATACGAGTGATGAATGAACATTTCTGTCTGAGATGACCAACTCACCACGTTCTAATTTTGGTTTAATCCAAGTGTGTGAATGATCTACACGATCAGCAGCGAATAAACCAGCCTCTCGCAATGGGCTGAGACTTTCTTTTTTGACCGCATCTAGAGCGATTTTACCTAATTTACTATGTCTTCTTGGCTCATGAGTGACATGTATTTTCGGAAAGGGAAAAGTAGCAGCAATTTCGGAAAGTAGCCTTACAGCCTCGCCTTTGCCAGAACCATCTCCTCCTTCGACCGAAATAAGATACATCAATCATCCATCCGATCTTCAAATCCATCTTTCGAGAGGATAAGTAGTCCCATCCCGCACAGAATTAATACTGGTCCAAAGATGATCAAACCCCTACTGAATATAGCGATTCCAGCAAGGTATTGAGTTCGGCGATATCTCTTCCCTCTTCTTGCTTCTATAGAGGAATGTACGCCTATCAATGCTGTGCCTAGTGTGAACAAGCCGATAATGGTGGACAGGGATACTGCCGCTTCCAATGACCATCCCTCTATGATAGAATCATCAATCTCTTTTCTAACTCCCTCTCCTGTATTCAAAGTTATGGCATCAACACCTATTTCCTGCGGAACAAAGGTCCTTTCAACGGTAATATGATTTTCTTTTGATATCCTGAGAAGTGATTCTTTGACAATTATTCCATTTAATAGAAACCTGCCATTTTCATCAGACATAGTACTTTGAATCACTAGATTGTCCTTAATATCGACTAGTTCTATTGTAGCATTAATCACGATTTCACCTGTTTCATTGATTACCATGCCATGGACGTCAACTGAATCAGAATTGCTGAAGAGTGGAGATGTTAGTAAATCTGCAGGGTTGCCTTGCAAAATTAGACCTCCTGTGACCATACCTAAGATACTGCCAATCATGATAAGAGCGGATGCAATTCTTCGCATGCGGTAGGTTTCGTCAACTTCAAAGTCCAGATTAGTGTGCAACAATTTTCTAGGTTCAACGCTAATCTCTATGACATCATCATCTTCAGTACTGGTATGATCGTTTGTCTTTTCTCTACGCCTTGATTTTAATCTTGATTCGGCAACTTTAGAGCGCACTCTTTCCCGAAGGGCTGCGAGTTTGTTGCTCCTATCATCAGTCAAACCAAACCCTCCGCTTATTCTCGCTGACAACGTGCGCGGATTTCACAGTTCACCTTCATTCTCCGCGAACACTACGAAGGCTGCAGTTGCAATTGTTGCGAATAACATCAAAATAATCAGTGTTCCTATAATAGTAGATTGCAAATCAGACTCTTCAGTCTCAGTTTCAATTACTTTGACAATTACAACCTCTTCCTCCGTATCGATTTCTTCTACTATCGATTCTGATATTTCACTAAAGACTAGAGACCTCAAACCTAGTTCAACCAATCTACCAACCGATTCTAGGCTTTGTGATGACACCTTGTCGATAGTATCGTTTTGTGTATGCCAATGACCAGATAGAACTTCATCACTACCATACTTCACGTCTATGATATCGATTGCGGGAATTCCTCTCGCAAGAGGAGGTACATGGTCGTCCCAAATCCCGATACTTGTGTTGAGGTCCATCTGTCCAGTGCCGTTATTGCCATTGCAATCCGTTTGATCTGCAACCATTCCTAAGGATATCGCCATTAGGTCTACTGCTTGCCACAAAGTCTCATTACCAGGTGTTGTACGGGTTAATGTAAGATTACTATCGCCAATCATATCGACTACTATGAGTGAAGAAATATTTTCTACTTCCTCATCTGTAAGGTTTTCAGTCCACATCTGAGATCCACTAGCCCAGGGGAGCGAGACTCCTCCTGTGATAATATTCCCTTGGTCTTCGACATCAGTAAATACCAATCTCACCTCGTGTGAGAGGTTCATAGATGGAATGAGGCGTCCTAGTTCCAATAGTACGGCGACTCCACTAGCTCCATCATTAGCGCCAGGTACTGGAATTAAAGATAAATTTTCATCGGTTTCTTCATCCGAGACCTGTCTTGTATCATAGTGAGCCATAAGGACAACAGTATTTCCTGCGCCGGCATTGAGAGTCGCTTCTAGATTTACAATTTCAAGTCCAGCTAATATGTGGCTTTGATTTTGTATTTCCCAACCGCTGAGGTTCTCAGCAATAGAGGCTCTCAAATCAAAACTTGCATTACTTTCAGGAATCCTAGGCCCAAGTCCAACTTGATAGGCTACGCTTTCGTTTGCCTTATCGCCATCGAATTGTAATTCATCAATGTGTGTGCACAATATTTCATGGGTCACAATACCACTACTAGTGTATATCACACCGCTTGATGAGACGATTGGTAATATCAGAATCAAGGCGAGAACTGCAACCCCCCTCTCTACCATAGATGACGCCACCATCGCCGAGTCTTAAATACCTCATTTCATCAGGTTAGTTCTAGTGGGTTAACTACCGGAGAGGAGATGTCAAGTTGTCCAATAATCGATACGCAGCACCACTTCTATTCTCTTTGCTTATGCTTGTATCAGTTGCAGCACCTTTGGTCTCAGCGGATGAGCAACAGGAATTGACAGGCGAACTCATCTCAGTAATAGGTGATCCAACTACTAACGACCTCAGCAAAGCGCGTCAATATCTGATACCAGGTGCCGAGCAGCCAGTCTTTTCTGCCACAAGGCACATGGCTGAAGAGTTTGCCTCTTCCGGATTCTCTCAACCAGAACTAAATGTTCGCTCATCTGGTCGCGCATGCACTCCTTGGGCAACAAGTGATACAACAACTATGTCTATTTCCGGCTCTACAAAAGCTCTTACAGTTCAGAAAGTCACCTCAACTGCGGCTTTCCTAGTAGAAGATGGCTATGTTTTGCAAGCTTCAGTGCTAAATGACTGGGCGACGACTTGGGACCAAACAATAGATCCAATATTAATGAATTATTTTGGTAAGGATTACAATGATGGCAACGGACTTTCTCCACCAGATGTAGATGACAATTGCCAAGTTGAGGTTGTTATTATCGAAATAGATGGCGCATTTGGTACTGGTGGTTTCTTTTCTCCATCTCTTTTTGGTGAATCTATCTTTATCGATTACTCCGATGCATCATTGCCATGGTCGAAAGTTATACTAGCCCACGAGTTACAGCATTTATTGCATAATGCATTAGATCCAAATGAAAATAATTGGATTGATGAAGGTGCGGCAGATATGGCTGCATTCTTGTGCTTTGGTGGTTCTTCTACTCTTTATGGGCACGTCAATGCTTGGAGCCAAAGGTCATCTGATTCTGTCCGGTGGTGGGACCAATCAGAGGATACTGCAGATTATGGCGGTGGTTTCATTTTCATGCTTTATCTTGCTGATCATCTTGGTGGAGGTGCTGCGATACGTAATCTTGCATCCGATACTTCAACTGGTTCGAGAGGTGTTGAAAATCTCGGATTAAATCCCATTGGAGTGCCTTCGGGTTATATCGGTGATGATTTCAATAGCATGTGGAAAAACTTCTCAGTAGCAGCAACTCTAGATGTAGATCAGTCGATATATGGGATGTCTAATCTCGATCTTACCCCGGTTTGCTCTAGTAATTCGTTCTGTAGAGTTCAACCCGCGGATACTAATTCTGATTGGAGTTCTAACTCTTGGACATCAACAGATCATGAGACTGAAGGTTGGGGGTTGAGGGTATTCAAACTTGAACCGAGTGCAACTAGTGCGGCTCCCTTGACCTTAAGATTGACAGGTTCAGTAGAAGGATTCCAAGGGCTAACAGTCGCTAGATCCTCACTCGATGGACAATACACTGTCAATGACATTTCATTTAGCAATGGAATAGGCACTGGAATGGTTAGTGACTTTGGTGGCGATGTCGATGAAGTACACGTCATTACATGGTTGGATGTTGAAAATTTTGGTGATTGTAATTACAAGAACTGTGGTTTTTGGCCAGGTGTCAACACTTCGACAACCGTGTTGGAAAATGATGACAACCCTTCTGCTGGAGGAACTTTCTCAGCGGGTAGTACTAATGAATTATGGACTTCGACAGCTAGTCAACTTAGTATAGATGACAATGTATTTACTAGTTCGGATAAACATATAGGTAAGGTCGCAGCAATCAACAATTTACTTTCAGGTGGTCAAAAAATAACCTTTGAATCAAGCACTGTCACAGATGTCGATGTAGGCGATGTCCTGAAAAGAGGGGGATATTATCCCAAAGCAACAGTTGGTATCGAAGCGGCAAGAATCGTAGATCCAGCTACAATCGCCATTGATCCGACCATTGAATCAACCGACCGTGATGGTGACAGTTTAGATGATACTGTCAAAGTAGGGTTTGAAGTCGACTCCAATGCCTTCCTTGAATTACTAGATGTAGAAGTTTTAGTTCGCAATAGCACGAATGTAGTGGTAGATACTCTTACCAAAAGGGTACAAGCAGGCGGAGGTTCTCCAACCTCCTCAGCGATTTGGTTTACAGCTGATAAAAGCGAGACATATTTGTTTGAACTCAAATTAATGGATTTACAAGGTAATTTGATAGATAGTAAGTTCACATCTCCTATCGCTATTGAAAACATGAGGCCCACGGCAAATGGTAGCGTTTCTGATACCGATGTTCGTAACTGGGAGGATATCCAGTTTATTGGCGGCGGCGTCGATCGGTGGGGGCTATCAGGAGATAACAATACTTTGCCATATGTCGAGTCGCCGGCTGCTTACTTGTGGGACTTCGATGACGGAAATGTTTCTGGACTACGTAGCTCAGTTCGTTCCTTCCCCGAATTAGGGCAATACAATGTCACTTTGAGAATACAGGATAATGGAGGGGATTGGTCCGAACTTCAGAATTTCGTGATTAACATTACTGATGACATAATACCAACTCCGGTAATACGGGTAAATGGCGTAGTATATGATGTGGAATTATATCTCCTTACAGGTCAAACTATTCAATTTAATGCAGCAGCAACCGCTGACAATGTACCCGACAACATGCTCGATTTCAGTTGGGATTGGGGGGACGGTCAGGTTACGAGCGGCATAGGTATGACACAAGCGATACATTTGTGGGAAGATGGCGAAACCAATCTTACAACTTATGTATTGAATCTAAGCGTTTCTGACGGTAATAACGTCGGATACAAGGATTTACTGATACACATTCAGAACCGCCCTCCAGAACTTCTTTACGTCAGTAATTTGACAACTTTGACATATACTCCTTTCACACTAATTGATACTTTTAATGATGTAGACGGTCAGATTATAGCATGGGAATGGGTTTTTGAAGAACCAGTTAATCTCGACGGAGAAGATGTAGATCGGACCGACTTATTCATTGCGACTACCTCTACTGAAAGTAATCCATCTCCGGCTTGGAATTCTTATGGGCTGAAAACGATTACAGTTACCGCAATCGATAATGATGGCGATAATAATACTCGTCAATTACAAGTGATGGTAATCAATCAACGCCCAACTGCTGATTTCAGTATAAGAGATTCCACAAATAGCGCATCGCCGGAGATAGATTTCCGCGTGAGTGATGCTAGAGTTGGTACTGCGTATACATTTGATGGGCGTGATAGCTATGACCCTGACGGCAGCCTGCCAGATTCGAGTATACTTGCCTTTGACTGGCTATTTGCTGATGGAAGCACATCAGACAAGGCACAGGTAAGTCATAATTTCAGTGAACCAGGACAGCATTGGGCTCGACTAATAGTGACTGATGAAGTTGGAGATCTCAGCGAGGAACGTAATGTTTCCATAATTGTGATTAATCCTTTACCACTGATTGAGTTAAGGATACTTGAAGGATGGATAGATGGCGAAATAATCAACAAATATACGCCTATGCCTGAAGGAACTGTAGTTGACACATGGTCGCATACCTTCGATCCAGATGGTCGAACATATGCGGCAATCGGAACTATGCTTTATTTTGATTCAACAGGGACTAGAGATGGAGATGATAAATTCGAGGGGAGACTAGTGCCTCTTGAAAACGGTAATTCCAATTGGAATGGATTGGTAGAATACACTTGGGATTTTGGCGATGCTACTCCGGTAAATCATGATCCTATGCCTTGGCATCACTATGAGTTGCCAGGGAATTATACTATCACTCTAATCGTAAGAGATGCTTATCAGACTGGAGATGTAACGCGCCAAAGTTTTGAAATTGTAATCAACGAAGAACCAATAATCAATGAAGTAATCTTCCCTCTAAATATAAACGTAAATGAAACCACTATATTCAATGCAAATATTACCGATCTCGAGACTGATGAACAGAGAGTTATATGGCGGGATACCAATGTTGACGATGGTGATATAACCAATAAAGATGTCAGAATAGCGTCAATTCTTTCAGTTAAATGGGATTTGAACCTCGGCTATGATGAAGACGGTGATGGGGATAGTGAGAATGATTGGATTATTCCAAATAGTGAAGGTGGGATAAAAATTGCTAGTACATTCAATAAATCTGGATATCAATTAGGCAGAATTGTCGTTTGCGACGGTTTAGGTATTTGTGTTAGTCAGGATTTCAGCATTCAGATAAAAGCAGAGGTTAGTCCAGACCCATCCTTTTCAGAGTTTTCAATGGATGAATGGAAAGCATGGGCTGGTGAAGCTGGCAGCGACTCTTTGATGGTGATACTACTAATTGTCTCTGTATTGATTTTGGGCTGGGCAGTGATGCGTACCCCGACCGATCTAGAGTCTGAAGCAGGTGAAGCTGCTGAAGTCTATGAGGTTGAACACGTTGAAGTTAAAGGTGGAGTTTTAGGTATGGACCAGCATACTCCTCCTCCAGCTCCTGAGATCCTTTCCAAGGAGAATCGGCGTAATACATCTAGTGGTTATGTTAGACCTCTTAGGCGAAGGCCTTGATGAAAAGACCTTCAAGCCTTGTCGTGGTATATCGGTATAGGGGGGCATTGATGCAAGCGAAGTTGGTTTCTATTTTCATCTTGGCAATGCTGCTGCCATTAATGCCATCAAGTCTTGATCCTATACCAGCGGTAGAAGCAGCGAGCAATTGTGGAGGAGATGTTCCTTCTGTTCGCTGGAATGAGACTGTAAGTAGAGTTGCGATCACTCCATCAACCGCCGATAATTGGTGGGGTGACTTTGATGAACGTAATGGCCGCAAAGACCGTGATGAACCGAATGATGGTTTTGAAGGAGGTACTCCTGAACCGGCTTCCAATCAGCAAATGTCATCAGAAGAGCCTGAAGAATCATGGATGGCGAATAATAATTTCTGGACTCTAGAGCCTTTACAAGAGAATATTAGGGCGACAATGGTTGTTGGAAATAATAGTGTTGGGGCTTATGTTGTAAACCTTTCAGCATCGCATCGTAGCACGATTTGTGTATCTCTACAGGGCTTGGAAAATGGTAATTATTCGTCGATTAAAGGAGATGTTTACCTACTGGCCTCAACCGAATGGGACCGCTATGCCACGACTTATTCTCAATCGCAAAATAATCCATATGATGATAATGAATTAGCAGAATTGCCGCCAGAGTGGCGTAGTTTTGATATTATTGGCTGGGATTCATTCCGTGATTCCCATCAGTATGAATCGGTTGAAGATGCTACCTTTTCAGTATCACTTGATGGGCCAGAAGTGTACTCGACTTTATGGGGAGATTCACAATGGGAACAATTTTACATTGTAATCGATACATGGGATAATGACCATGCTAATGATGCCCCTGCCCCTGGTATGATTACAGTGGCAGATGTCACTATTATTGTTGAGGATCGAGGTACGGTTTTACCTAATTGGACGGTATCTCTAACATGTATGTTGACAATGATAGCAGTACTGGTTACGCCTTTCGTGATGAATCGCAAATACATGGGTGCTGGCTTAGAAATCAATCACGCCGGTGAAAACACTAAACTGATGCCTTCTCTAGAGCAGGAAGCCAAATAGATCTAAATCAATATTCTAGTAGGGTCCATGCTTCTTTCAGGTCTCTGATATTGACCAGGCCCTTGTCTGAAAGGCGGAATTCATTCTGCATGGTTGCATAAACTAGGTTTTGATTGAAGATTGGTGCGTGGAGGCGTCCCCAGTCGCCGCCATTACTGAGGGACATCAAACTGTATCCATGCCCGCTGTCCTTTAATTCTTCAGCAGCATTTACGATTTGTAGGGCATCTCCATGGTCTCTTGATTGACCGCAGAATTTGACAATATCGCCCTTATCTTGATTTTCTGATACTAAATCTACAATTTCTTGCTGTGTTGGCATACCATTTGTATCATGCTTACTGGCTATAACCTTGATTCCTTTTCCTTTGGCCTTTTCCATCAATGATGAACGTGCCTCATCATCGATGCTTAATTCAAGATCGACCCAAGATACATCAGATTCTATGGCTGCTTCAAGAATTGCTAATCTCTGAGCCTCAACTCCGGGATAGAAACCTCCTTCTGAAACTGGTCTGACTGTAAAGACTACAGGCAATGGTAAGGCCTTTCTTAGTGCTTTAATCGAAGCTTCTACCTCTACTTCTTCTACATCTCTGAGGGCCCATTCTTCTTCTGGTGGCAATTTTTGGATTTCGCCTTCTTCCTCTTCTGAAATTGAAGGATCTGGTTGGACCAAGTAAAGTCGGTCAAATCGCACTTCTACCATATCTGCACCAGCGAGGTTCGCTCTTGCTGACTCATCTGTGATGCTTTCAATAGATGTGCCATCAAGTGAAACGCATATCTGAGGTCCCGACATGATGCGGGCGACTCGCAATGCTTCATTAACGATTACGGCCCATCAAATAAAAATCAACTTTGCGAGATATCACATTTCAGCGTCTAATTCGCACTTTTATCTCCTCTTTTCCAACATGTTCAATAACCCTAGGGAACCACCTCTAATCGAGGAGTGAGAGGCGCCGATTAAACAATTAACGGCGAGGCTGCGAGTGAGGATTTTAGACTGCAAATAAACTAGTTTTTCAGTAGTTAGAATCAAGGGCGTAGACATTTCACAATCAAATATGGAGGTTACTTGATGTCGGATGATTACCCGCCTCCCTCGCAGCCAGCCCGCGTTTGGACTTCGACGTCAGCTCGAACTGTGCCAGCAGCCGAGAATCGCTGTTTTTCAATTTTCCGTGTCGCGGATTGCCGGGGATGGTGATCAGTGTCGTGGCGGTGGCAACGCGACGTGTCAGTGTGTAGCGTTTCGTATTACGAACCACTGATCCGTCAGCACTGTTGAGCGGATGGCGTTTTGAATAACTGGTGCAGTCAATCCCCGATGTAGT